>Ga0209780_1000003_pt1 | contig 124686 bp, 123 predicted proteins | sample WorMetexBAHAMAS2_FD_187384 | JGI IMG/M metagenome (GOLD analysis project Ga0209780, IMG submission 187384) | Marine gutless worms symbiont microbial communities from Max Planck institute for Marine Microbiology, Germany - Inanidrilus exumae... | ecosystem: Host-associated > Annelida >...
TGACGTGGCCGTTGGTGACCGCGCCGGCGGTCATCAGCCCGCCCCACACGGCCACGTCATGATGGCCACCGATGGAGATGACGATGACGCTGCCGGCTTCCGCCTCGTCGATGGCGTCGAGTGCGTGCTGCGGCGGCAGGACCTCCTCGGTGGGCGCCTCAAGGATCGTCACCGCCGGGCCGCAGATCTTCTTGTCGTTGATCCGTGGCTTGATCTCATGGCTGAGGTAGCCGCGCCGGCCGGCCACCTTGTCCACCGCGTCGGCCACCGATGCCGTGGCGACGGTGCGAAAGCCGGCGACGAGTTCCTTCTGAGTCAACGGTCTTATTCCTTTTCTTGATGTGATTGTGCGGACGCCAGCGCGGTACGCGCGGCGGCCTCGATGGCGTCCCGGCGGCCCTCGGCGATGGCCCGCGGGTCCACCAGGTTGCCGCCGACGCCAACGAAAGCGGCACCGGCGTTAAGGAAGGTGGCCACGTCCTGCGGTGCGATGCCGCCGGTGGGGGCGAGGATGATGTCGGGGAATACCGATCGCAGTGCCTTGATGTAGGCGGCGCCGCCCACGGCGCTCACTGGAAACACCTTGACCGCGTCGGCACCGGCAGCATGAGCGGCCAGCACCTCGGTGGGGCTCAGCGCTCCCATCACGCACGGCACCTCCGCCTCGGCGGCGATGACCGCCATGCCGGCGACGAAGGCCGGCGAAACCAGATATTGTGCGCCAGCATCGATGGCATCGCGGGCGTCGGCGGCGTTGCGCAGGGTCCCGGCGCCGATCAGCAGGTCAGTTTCCCGTCGCAGGCGCTGGATCAGCTCCAGCGCCCTCGGGGTGGTCAGCGTGATCTCCACCGTACCAAGGCCGGCGTTGACCAGCCAATTGATCACCCGATACGCGGCCTCCTCGGTGGGAGTACGGACCACCGGCACCACGGCCAATTGCCGAAGCCGTTCGATGATCGCCGCCTGCTCCATCACGTCGCGTCCCAGCGGTTGAGCCACGCCTTCGGTTCGCCGCCGCCGAACACGCGGGCGATCTCCTCGGCCGCCAGGGTCTGCAATTCCTGCACGGACTGCTCGGAGTACCAGGCGGCGTGATCCGACAGGACCACATTGTCGAGGGCGAACAGCGGGTGGTCTGCCGGTGGCGGCTCCTCGTCGAAGACGTCGATCCCGGCACCCAGCAGCCGTGCATCGCGAAGCGCCTCCACCAGGGCCGTTTCGTCCACCAGTGGCCCGCGGCCCACGTTCACCAGGATCGTGGTGGGCTTCATCATCGCCAGTCGGTCGGCGTTGATCATGTGGCGGGTTTCGTCGTTCAGCGGCGCATGCAGGGTGATCACGTCGCTTTCACGACACAGGGTATCCAGGTCGACCTTCTCCACCTCGGTCTCCGCCGCGGCGTCGGGGGCCAGGTAGGGGTCGTGCACCAACACCCGGTCGAGGCCGAAGACCTGCATCTTGGCCATGGCCCGGCGGGCAATGCGGCCGAAGCCGACGATGCCGAGGGTGCCGCCGCGCAGGGCGTAAATCTTTCGTTTCTGGCCGACGCCCCAGGCGCCGTCGCGGACCTCGCGGTCGCGGCTGACGATACGCCGGTAGACGGCGAGCAGCAGCGCCGTGGCGTGGTCGCTCACCTCGTCGACGCCGTAGGAGGGGATGTTGGCCACATAGATCTGTCGTTCGCGCGCCGCCGCGAGGTCGATGTTGTCGACACCCACGCCGTAGCGCACGACGATGGCGCCGGACGCCATGCCGGCCAGGGCCTCCGCATTCACCGGAGATTCCCGGACCAGTGCGGCATCGGCGCCCCGCAACGCTTGGGTGATGACGTCCACGCCCCCGTCCCAGGTCACCGGCTCGACCTCGGCGTGGAACGGAGCCAGGATCCGGCGTTCGGTATCGTAGGTCTCGTATCCCGGTTCGACCACGACGACCCGGCGCCCGGAACGGGACGTGGACATCATCAATCCTCCCCTGCCGCGTTTCAGTTGCCCTGACGATAGGCGGCGATGGCGGTGTCAAGCCGGTCGGGCCAGTCGGCGCCGATCTGCTCCACCACCCATTCCCGCACCGCCGGCTGCGCCAGCTTGCGGAATTCGGCCTTCTGCGCCGGGCTCAACGGTGTCACCGTCAGCCCCTTCTCAGAGAGGATGCTGGTGGCGTTGGCGTCCTGGGCGGCGGTCATGCCGCGGTGGATGACCTTGGCGATCTCCACGCACTGATCGACGGCGGTCTGCTCACCCGACGACAGGCCGTCATAGAACCGGTCGTTCATCATGTAGGCGTGCCAACTGAACACGTGCCCATCGAGGGAGACGTGCTTCTGGTGCTGGTACAGGCTTGCGTTGACGATGTTGGTGACGCCGTTCTCCTGGCCGTCCACCACGCCCTGCTGCAAGGCGCCCGGCAGTTCCGGCCACGGCACCGGCGTGGTACTTGCGCCCAGCGATTCCACCAGCTTCACCCATACCGGCGCGGTCATTACCCGCATCTTCAGGCCGGCCATGTCGTTGGGCGACTGGATCGGCCGCTTGCTGTTGGTGAAGTTGCGCACGCCGTTGTCGGCGAGGCCGAACACGCGGATGCCGCTGGCCTTGCGCATGGCTTCGAACAGCTCGTCGCCGAACGATCCATCCACCACCGACCACGCCATCGCCTGATCGTCGAAGAGATAGGGGATGGCGAAGACGGCGAACGGCTTGAACACCGCCGAAATGGGACCGTCATGGACCACCGCCATCTGGATGGTGCCGAGCTGCAGGCCTTCCATCACCTCCGGTCCGCCGCCGAGCTGGCTGGCCGGGAACACCTGGACCTCGACCGAGCCCTCGGTCTTGCCCTCGACGCAGCCCTTGAAGGCCAGCGCCGCTGCGTGCTTCGGCGACGACAGGTTGGCGGACTGGAAGTGGGAATACTTGATCACCTTGTCGGCCGCGTGGGCCGAAAGCGGTACCGCCAGGGCCAGTGCCGCAGCGGCCAAAACGGGTCGTTTCCACATGGTCTCCTCCTTCACACGTGAGTCGTGGTCAGTTTTCGAAGCCCAGCAGCCTGGGCACGGTGGTGCTGATCTGCGGGAACAGGATGACCAGCACGAGAACGGCGAGTTCGGCCAGCAGCAACGGCAGGATGGCGCGGGAAAGCTGCTCCAGCTTCAGGCGGCCCACGGTGCTGATGACGAACAGCACTGGCCCCACCGGCGGCGTGACCATGCCGATGGTCAGGTTGAGCACCAGCATCATGGCGAAGTGCAGCGGATCGATGCCGAAGTGGCTGGCGATGGGGGCCAGCACGGGAACCAGAATGATCAGCGCCGGCAGGGTGTCGATCACCAGCCCGCAGAGCAGGGCAAAGCCGGCCAGCAGGAACAGGACGGTGAGCGGGTCGTCGGTGAGCGACGCGATGGCGGCGGCGAGGCTCTGCGGGATCTGCAGGATCGTCAGTAGCCAGGCGAACACCGAGGCCATGGAGACGATGAGCAGGACCGAAGCGGTGATGATGCCGGCACGCACGAACGATTGCCACAGGTCGGGGACGGGCAGGGACCGGGTGACGAACAACCCCACGAGGATGGCGTAGCCCACGGCCGCGGCGCTGGCCTCGGTGGGGGTGAAAACGCCCCCGAGGATGCCGCCGATGATGATCAGCGGCATGATGATCGCCGGCAACGCGTGGAGGAAGCTGCGTCCGAGTGCGCCGAGCGGCGGACGTTCGGTGCGGAACCGATAGCCCTTGCGGATGGAGATCACGTGGTTCGCTGCCGCCAGCGCGCCGCCCAGCAACACGCCCGGCACCACGCCGGCAAGGAACAGCCCCGCCACCGTGACGCGGCTTTCGGAGATGGCGTAGATGACCATCAGGATGCTCGGCGGAATGATCGGTCCGATGGTGGCCGTAGCGGCGCTGAGGGCGCCGGCGTAGTTGGCGTCGTAGCCGGCCCGCCGCATCATCCGCATGACGATGGCGCTCGGCCCCGCGGCGTCGGCGAGCGCCGAGCCACTGATGCCGGCGAACAGCATGCTCACCAGGACATTCACGTGGCCCATGCCGCCGCGGATGTGGCCCACCAGATCGTTGGCGAAATCCAACAGCCGTCGGGTCATGCCGGAGGCGGTCATGATCTCGGCGGCGAGGATGAAGAACGGCACCGCCATCAGCGGGAACGAATTGATGCCCTTGAACAGCTGCTGGACGATGACGATGGGCGGGAATTGGCCGCCGATAATGATCGCGGCGCTGCCGGCGATGCCCATGGTGAACGCCACCGGTATGCCGATCACCAGCCCGATCAGAAACAAGCTGATGAGAATGGTGCTCATGGTTTGGCGCCGTTATCGGCGACGTCGTCGTCGGCCTGATCGACGGTTGATCCCGACAGGTCCTGCCATCGGCGGTCCACGAAACCGTGGAAGGTCAACAGGAAGTGAACCGCCAGGAATGCCATGCCGATGGGAATCGCCAGATAGGGGATGCCGCGCGGGATCTGGGTGACCATGGTTTCCTTGTCCCAGCCGAAAGCCGAGAACTGGGAGCCGAGGTAGACCAGCGCGCAGAAGAAGGCGATCAGCAGCACGGCGATGGCGCGGCGCATCCACCGCATGTCGGCCGCACCGAGGAGCTCCTGAAGCAATTCGATGGCTACGTGGCGGCCTTCGCGCAGGGCCAGACCGGCGCCCAGGAAGGTCACCCAGATCATCAGGAAGCGGGACACTTCCTCGGCCCAGTTGATGGAAAACCCGAAGCCGTATCGGGTTACGACGTTGGTAAACACAAGGGCGAACATGGTCACCATCATGGCGCTCACCAGCCATCGGTTCACGGTTACGAATAGGGCATCGAAGCGATGCAACGGCCTGTTTCCTCCCAAGACTGCCGGCTTCATGAAGCTCGGCGGTGCCGCTTTTCCGGCTTGCCTAACGGTCCCGAAGTCCGTAAGGTATAACTTACATACAAGATGTAACATGTCATGTCAATAACGTCGAAAAACCCCCGCCCGTCCCGGCGTTCCGCCAATCGCCGGGCGCAAAACGATCCCTCCTCTCGGCTGACTGAGGTCGAGCCCATCTGCCGGCCGCAGTCGCTCACCGAGATCGCCGTCGACGCTATCCGCGAAGAGATCCTGACCGGCCGGTTCGAGATGGGCGCGGCGCTGTCGGAAAATCAGCTCGCGGCTGCCTTCGGGATCAGTCGCACGCCAATCCGCGACGCGCTCTCCCGGCTGGAGCAGGAGGGACTGGTCCAGGTGGTCGCTCAGACGGGGACGTTCGTGTTCACCGTGGACCAGCAGGAGTTCCGGGACATCTGTGATTTCCGCACGACGCTGGAGATGACCGCGCTGCGTTCGTGCTGCGAGCGTGACGGTGCGCGGCTGGCTGGCGATCTGGACGGGATCGTCGAGGCGATGGTCGCTGCCCGCGCGGTCGGCGATACGACGGCGTACCTGCGCCAAGACACCGAGTTCCATGCCGCCCTGTTCCGCAACTGCGGCAATCGCTACCTCGCCGATGCCTATCAGCTCATCGCCGCGAAGATGGCGACCCTGCGCCATAAGCTGGGCGGCGACGAGGCGCACATGGCCAAGTCGTTCGACGAACACAAGGCCATCCTGGCGGCGGTGCAAGCGGGCGACGTGGACGAAGCGCTTGCTATCCTGGAGGGGCACGTCAGCCGCAAAGAGGGATCCTACTGGTTCATCGGGACCGGTTCGGTGGATCGCTGATCGGCGTGGCCGGATGATCACTCCCGACATCTGGGTGCAGGTTCCCGGTTGGATCGCCGCCGCCCTTGTGGTGGCCAGCTTCCAGGCGGCGACGCTGCCGAGACTGATCGGTCTACAGATGGCCGGCTATTGCTTCCTCGGCGTGCAATTCGTGCTGCTGGACGCGTGGACCGGGGCGGTGATGACCGGCGTCGGTATTGTCCGGCTGATGTTGGCCTTAGCGGCGGCCCACCGGCCGGAACTCCGGCGCATCTATCCGGTGTTCCTGCCGATCATTTGGGCCACCTGCGCCGCCACTTGGGTGGGGTGGGGAAGCCTGCTGCCGGCCATCGGCTACACGTTGGGAACGCTGGCGGTGATCCAGGAGCGGATGCGGCGCACGCGGTGGCTGTTCCTCGCCGCCCATCCGTTCTGGCTGGCGTACAACGTTATTGTGGGCTCGTCCGGCGGCGTCGCCATGGAGCTGTGCAATATCGCTTCCAGCACCACGGCGATCCTCCGCCATCGCCGGGCGGATAACCTCCAGCGAGCCCCATCCTGATTCGTGCGTACCGGCCTGCGACCCGAACGCCGTCCTTCCGGCTTTGACCTCCGCGATCGTCAAACCAAAAAGACACCGGGCGTTGGTGGCATTTCGCCGTTGGCGATTGACGGGCAATGGCTGCCGTGGCGGAATGCCCATCCGCCGGAACGCCGGCAAGAGGGTCGATCAAACCCGTGGGGGAGCAGGTCTCGATGGAAGCCAAGACACCAACAAAAAAGCCCAGAGCCCAACCGTCCAGATCTCAACAAACCAGATCCCAACAAGCCAAATCCCAGCAGCCCGAACCCGAATTGGCGAACGACGGCGGTTCCGAGGCGCGTAGCGCCGATGCCGGCAAGCCCAAAACCCACAAGGACGAATCCGCCCGCGGCCGCAGCGGGCGGCTGTTTTCCGCCCCGGGCCTTGGCCTGCACAGCCGCTCCATCGTCATTCGCGATGTCCGCCCGCAGTTGGAAGGCGGCCGCTTCCCGGTGAAGCGCGAGGTGGGGGACACTCTAGACGTATCAGCGAAGATTTTCCGCGACGGCCACGACAAGCTGGAGGCGGTCATCCTCTACCGACGCGTGGACACGCAGACGTGGCGCGAAGCGCCGATGACGCTGATCAATCCCGGCCTCGATCATTGGATCGGCAGCGTCCCGTTGGAGGAGAACGCGCGCTACGTTTTTGCGGTCGAGGCCTGGACCGATGCCTACGCCTCATGGTGCGCGGAGATCGAGAAGAAGATCGGCGCCGGTCAGGACGTGACCTTGGAACTGATCGAGGGGCAGGAACTGATCGAGGAGGTGGCCGGCCGCGCCAAGGGCGCCGATGCGTCCATGCTGGCCGACGTGGTGCGGCGGCTCGGCGGTCTTGACCAGGACGGACGCGCCAGCCTGCTGCTGGAAGCGGACGTCCGCGCGGCGGCGTCGCGCTGGCCCGACCGCGACGCCGCGGTGCGATCCGATCCCGAGCTCGAGGTGACCGTCGATCGGGTCCGCGCCCGGTTTGCCGCCTGGTACGAGATCTTCCCTCGATCCCAGGGAACGGTGCCCGGCAAGAGCGGAACCTTCGACGACTGCATCGCCCGGCTGCCCGACGTGCGGTCCATGGGCTTCGACGTCCTGTATTTCCCGCCCATTCACCCCATCGGGCGTTCGTTCCGCAAGGGACGCAACAACACCTTGGACGCCGGACCGGACGATCCCGGCAGCCCCTATGCCATCGGCGGCGAGGAGGGAGGGCACAAGGCCATCCATCCCGAGCTGGGCACGGTGGAGGACTTCAGGCGGCTGCTGGCGGTCTGCCACGAGCACGGCATGGAGGTGGCGTTGGACTTCGCCATCCAGTGCTCGCAGGACCATCCGTGGATCAAGGAGCATCCCGAATGGTTCCTGTTCCGCCCGGACGGAACCATCAAGTACGCGGAGAACCCGCCGAAGAAGTACCAGGACATCGTCAACGTGGACTTCTTCAATGAGCACTGGGAGTCACTGTGGCACGAGCTGAAGTCGACGTTCGAGTACTGGATCGAACAGGGCGTGAAGATCTTTCGCGTCGACAACCCGCACACCAAGCCGGTGCCGTTCTGGGAGTGGGTTATTCGTGAGATCCAGAAGAAGAATCCGGAGGTGATCTTCCTCTCCGAGGCCTTCACCCGGCCCGAGATGTTGAGCATGTTGGCCAAGGTGGGCTTCACCCAGTCGTACACGTACTTCACGTGGCGTCACGGCAAAGAGGAGTTCACCGAGTACCTGACCGAGCTGACGCAGACCAATGTGAAGGAATACCTGCGCCCCAACTTCTTCACCAACACGCCGGATATCAACCCGCCGTACCTGCAGACGGGCGGCCGCCCGGCGCACATGATCCGGCTGGTGCTCGCCGCGACGCTGTCCAGCGTGTACGGCATCTACAGCGGGTTTGAGCTATGCGAGGCCACCCCCATTCCGGGCAAGGAGGAGTACCTCGACTCGGAGAAGTACGAGATCAAAGTTTGGGATTGGAACCGGCCGGGCAACATCAGGGACTACGTGGCGAAGGTGAACTGGATCCGGAACGAGAACCCGGCACTCCAGGAACTGGACAACCTGCGATTCTACGAGTCCACCGATGACAACGTCCTGTTCTACGGCAAGTCCACTCCCGACGGTTCGAACATGGTCTTCGTCGCGGTCAACCTGGACCCGTTCAACGTTCGCGATTCCTATGTGGATTTCCCACTGGCGGAGATCGGGGTCGGCGACGGCGCGGTGTTCGTTGCCGATGAGCTGTTCTCCGGCCGCCGTCTGGAATGGCGCGGATCGCGCCAATGGATCCGCCTCGATCCGAACGTCAATCCGTGCGAGATCTTCCGGATCAACCGCTGAGCGCAAGGCGACATACGTGACGATGGAACGCTCTGTCCGCCGCCGCCGGATCGTGTCGGGCGTGAGAAGGAGGGTGCGCCGATGAGCGACGGTGACGCCCTCTGGTATAAGGACGCCATCATCTACCAACTGCACGTGAAGGCGTTCCTCGACTCCAGCGGCGACGGCGTCGGTGATTTCCGCGGTCTCACCGCAAAGCTGGACTACCTGGAGGAGCTGGGGGTTTCCGCGATCTGGCTGTTGCCCTTCTATCCGTCGCCGCTACGCGATGACGGGTACGACATCGCTGACTACAAGAACATCCATCCCGACTACGGAACGATGCGGGACTTCCGGCAGTTCGTTCGCGAGGCCCACCGACGCAATCTCAAGGTCATCACCGAACTGGTGATCAACCATACGTCGGACCAGCACCCGTGGTTCCAGCGGGCGCGGCGGGTGAAGCCGAACTCCAAGTGGCGCGATTACTACGTGTGGAGCGATTCGGACCAGAAGTACCGGGATACGCGGATCATCTTCTGCGACACCGAAGTGTCGAACTGGGCCTGGGACCCGCTGGCCAAGGCCTACTACTGGCACCGCTTCTTTTCGCACCAGCCGGACCTCAACTTCGACAACCCCCGCGTCTTCCAGGAAGTGGTGGACGTGATGAAGTTCTGGCTCGACGCCGGCGTCGACGGTCTGCGTCTGGACGCGGTGCCCTACCTTTGCGAGCGTGAAGGCACCCATAACGAGAACCTACCGGAGACCCACCAAATCATTCGCCGGCTGCGGGCGTGGCTCGATGCCAACTACGGCGACCGCATGTTCCTGGCCGAAGCCAACCAGTGGCCGGAGGACGTAAGCCCCTACTTCGGCGACGGCGATGAATGCCATATGGCGTTCCACTTTCCGCTGATGCCGCGGATCTACATGGCGCTGGCCCGCGAGGACCGCTACCCGATCACCGACATCATGCGCCAGACGCCGGACATCCCGGAAACCTGCCAGTGGGCCATCTTCCTGCGCAACCACGACGAGCTGACGCTGGAAATGGTCACCGACCGCGAGCGGGATTACCTGTGGCAGTTCTACGCCGCCGATCAGCGGGCGAGGATCAACCTTGGTATCCGCCGCCGCTTGGCGCCGTTGCTGGAGCGTGACAGCGCCAAGATCCAGTTGCTGAACAGCCTGCTGATGTCGATGCCGGGCACGCCCATCGTCTACTACGGCGACGAGATCGGCATGGGCGACAACATCTTTCTGGGTGACCGCAACGGCGTGCGCACGCCCATGCAGTGGTCGCCGGACCGCAACGCCGGGTTCTCGACCGCCGATCCGGAACGGCTGTACCTGCCGCCGATCATGGACCCGGTCTACGGCTACCCCACCGTCAACGTGGAATCACAGCGGCGGCGCCCGTCCTCGCAGCTCAATTGGACCAAGCGGCTGATCGGGGTGCGCAAGGCGCATCAGGCGTTCGGTCGCGGCACGCTCGATTTCCTCTACCCCGGCAACCGAAAGGTTCTCGCCTACCTGCGAAGCTACGCCGGGCAGACGGTTCTCTGCGTGGCCAATCTGTCGCGATCGTTGCAGGCGGTGGAGCTCGATCTGGCAGAGTATCGGGGCCGGGTTCCTGTGGACCTGATCGGCCTGACCGCCTTGCCGCCCATCGGCGAGCTTCCGTACTTCATCACCCTGCCGGGCTACGGCTTCTACTGGTTCATGCTGGCCGAGGAAGCGGAAGCGCCCAACTGGCACGATCCGGGCGGCGTTTCGTTGCCGGAGTTCCGCACGCTGGTGCTGCCGCTGGGGTGGCAGAGTCTGGTCACCGACGGCAACGCGGCGACGCTGACCAAGCGCATCCTGCCGGAGTTCCTGCCGCCGCGCCGGTGGTTCGCCGCGAAGGGCAGCGCCATTGCATCCATCACCATCGACGACGAGACCGTGCTCATCGACGGCGGCTTGGGGTTCCTGATCGCCAGCATCAGAGTGGCCGGCAAGGATGGCGGCGAGCACCTTTATCACATGCCGCTGGCGACGGCGTGGGAGACGAGAACCGACGATCCGCTGGCGCGGCTGCACGGGTTCGCCTTGGCACGGGTGCGCAGTGGCAATCGCGTCGGTGTCTTGTACGACGCCATGGCCGACGCGCCGTTCACCGCGGCCGTGGCGCGGGCGATCCGCGACGGTGTGGAGTTGGGAACGGCCAGCGGTGGCCAGGTCCGGTTCACCGCCAGCGACGCTTTCGCCGCCATCGAGTTGGAGGAGGATGCCACCATTGGCCGCCTGGGTGCCGAACAGAGCAACAGCTCGATGAAGATCGGCGACCAGATGATCCTCAAGACGTTCCGGCGCCTGGAGCCCGGCATCCATCCCGAAATCGAGATCGGCCGGTTCCTCACCGACGTGGCCGAATATGCCAACACGCCGCCGCTGTTGGGGTCGGTCGAGATGGTCGCGGCGGATGGAACGCCGACGGCGCTGGCGGTGGTTCACGGGTTCGTCCGAAACCAGGGCGACGGCTGGGTGTTCACCCAGGACTATCTGGATCGCTTCCTCAGCGAGCGCGAGGTGTTGACCCCGGATCTCGATGAGGAGCGGGCCGATGTGGGAGACCCCCACCACCTCTATCTGGTGTTGGCACGGACTCTCGGCCAGCGCATTGCCGAGCTCCACCATGCGTTCGCGGTGGACACCGATGATCCGGCGTTCCAGCCGGAGGTCGCCTCGCCGAACGATTTGCAAGCATGGATGAGCCAAGTCGTGGACCAGGCGGTCGCGGCTCGCGCGGCCCTGACTCGGGCCGCCGAGCTTCAGCCGGACAACGAGCAGGTGGTGTTGATGTGCCAGGACCTCCTGCAACGCTGGCCGGAGGTGGAATCGCTCATTGAAGGATCGCTGCCCGACGGCTTGCCGATCATGAAGTCACGGCTGCACGGCGACCTGCACCTGGGCCAGGTGGTGGTTGTGCGCGAAGACTTCTACGTCCTCGATTTCGAGGGGGAGCCGGTGAAGAGCATGGACCAGCGCCGCACCAAGCATTCCCCGCTGCGTGATGTGGCGGGGATCATCCGCTCGTTCAACTACGCCGGATGGGTTGCCCTCAATCGACGGGAAAGCGTCCACCCGCGGGGGGACGAACTGCGTTCGGCCATCGCCGACTGGGAGCAGATGGCGCTGAGCGCGTTCCTGTCATCCTATCGCGACGCGGCTCGCGGCTGCCTGACGGTGCCGCCCACCGGCCATGGGTTCCGCCGGCTGATCGCGCTGTTCACCCTTGAGAAGGCGCTCTACGAGATCTGCTACGAGGCGGACAACCGCCCGGACTGGCTGAAAATCCCGGTGCAGGGCGTGACGCGCCTGCTCGACGACGCGCTATAACTCAGGCGCCGGCTCGGTTGCCGCGGTGAGCCGTTCGCGCAATCCGGTGAGCCAGTGAAGGCGGCGATCCAGAAGCTCGATGTCGTGGTCCAGCCAAGCCACGAGATAGCCGCCCTCCGTCGCGTGGTGCTGACGTAGGTCTTCCAGGCGCGCCAGTTCCCGCTCCGTCGTCTCGATCAGCAGTTCCGCCTGTGCCTGCCGGTCGGCCGGCTCCAGCAGATGCAGGAAGCGGAACTTCAGAGCCACGATCAACTTGGTGAGTTCGGTTGCCGACGCCCGCACATTTGCCGTCAGCAGCTCGCGCATAGCATCGCGGCCGGCCGGGGTGATCCGGAGCGTCGCCTGATCGCCGGCCCCATCCACGGCCTCGGCGAGGTCCTCGTAACGCAGCAGCTCGATGGAATGGCCCATCACTTCAGGCGATGGCCCGACCACCCGGCTGACGAAGTGACGAATGCCGGATGCCAGGGCGGCGTAGGTCTCCGGCCCGGTGGCCAGAATACCAAGCGCGCACAGTCGGATCGCTTCCTTCGGCGTCAGTGTGTTGTCGGCGAACACCGGAACCTCTTCATCGATGAGGCGCAGTTCAATCGTACGTTGCTACCATGGCGAAGTCTAGGCGACGATGTCAGGCGGCCGCCTTCAGGCCGAGCCTTCCCCAGACCGCCGTCAGGCCCTTGATCAGCTCATCCATGTGGTCGTCCGAATGGAGCGGCGTCGGGGTGAAACGCAGCCGTTCGGTCCCCGGTTCCACGGTGGGGTAGTTGATCGGCTGCACGTAGAGGCCGAACTCCCGCAGCAGCAGGTCGCTCGCCTGCTTGCATGACACCGGGTCTCCCACGAGCACCGGCACGATATGGCTCACCGAGGGCATGACCGGCAGGCCGGCCTCCGCCATGCGTCGCTTCAACGTCGCCGCGCGTTCCTGATGGCGCTGACGCAGCTCATCGTGTTGTTTCAGGTAGCCAACGCTGGCGCGGGCGCCGGCGGCCACCGCCGGCGGCATGGCCGTCGAGAAGATGAAGCCGTTGCCGTAAGAGCGCACGAAATCGCACATGGCGGCGGAACCGGCAATATAGCCACCGACGACCCCGAACGTCTTGGCAAGCGTTCCCTGAATGACGGTGATCCGGTGAGCAACGCCATCGCGCTCGGCCACCCCGCCGCCGCGTGGCCCGTACATGCCGACGGCGTGGACCTCGTCCAGGAAGGTCATTGCTTTGTAGCGTTCGGCGACGTCGCAGATCTCGGCGATGGGGGCCATATCCCCGTCCATGGAGTAGACGGATTCGAAGGCCACCAGCTTCGGCCGGGCCGGATCGCAATCGGCCAGCCGTCGTTCCAGGTCGCTCACATTGTTGTGCGCGAAGACCTGTTTTTCGGCCTTGGAGTGGACGATGCCCTCGATCATCGAGTTGTGGTTCTTGGCGTCGGAGAGGACCACGCAGTCGGGCAGCATCCGGCCCAACGTGGACAATGCCGTCATGTTGGCGGTCCAGCCGGATCCGAATATCAGCGCCGCCTCGGTGCGATGAAGATCGGCGAGTTCCCGCTCCAACAGCACGTGGTAATGGTTGGTGCCGGAGATGTTACGCGTGCCGCCGGCGCCGGCGCCGCAGCGGTCCAGCGCCTCATGCATGGCCGCAAGGATGACCGGGTGCTGGCCCATGCCGAGATAGTCGTTGGAACACCACACGGTGATGTCCCGCTCTTCCCCGTCCAAGTGACAGGTGGCGCGGGGGAACTGTCCCGCATGACGTTCCAGGTCAGCGAAGACCCGATATCGGCCCTCGCGCCGCAGCGCCTGGAGCTTCTCAGAAAAAAATGCTTCGTAGTCCACTGAGGACCTCCTTCTATCTTCTTATCTTCGCTTCGGCCGGGTTTCCGCGACCGCTTACGCCACCCATTCGGTGCGCACCGCCTCCCAGGTTTCATCCAGTGCGCGACCGAAGCGATCCACCATCATCGCCACCTCGGCTTCGGTGATCACCAACGGCGGCGAAAACGCGATTGTATCTGCCAGCGCCCGAACGATAAGCCCGTGGGCCTCGGCGCGCTTCGCGAGTCCGGCGGCCACCCCCAGACCGGGGTCAAACGGCTCCTTGGTTGCCTTGTCTCGGACCAATTCCACACCGGCCACCAGGCCGATGCCGCGCACCTCACCCACCAGCGGGTGATCGGCGAAGCGGCGCAGGCCTTCCTGGAACGCCGGCGCCGTGGCGCGCACGTGGCCGACCATGTCCCGCTCCTCGTAGATGTCGATCGCTTCCAGCGCCACCGCAGCGGCCACCGGATGACCCGAGTAGGTGAAGCCGTGACCAAACATGCCGACGCGATCGCTTTCGTCCAGCATCGCCTGATAGATGGGGTCGGATATCAGCAATGCCGAGATGGGAATGTAGCCGGACGACAACCCTTTTGCACAGGTAATGAGATCCGGTCGCAGGTCAAAAGTCTGCGATCCCCACCAGTTGCCCGTGCGCCCGAAACCGCAGATCACCTCGTCTGCCACCAGCAGAACGTCATAGCGCTCCAGGATCGGCTGGATCTTGTGGAAGTACGTGGCCGGCGGCACGATGACGCCCCCGGCGCCCATCACCGGCTCGGCGAACATGGCCGCCACGGTCTCCGGCCCCTCGTCGAGGATCAATTGTTCCAGGTTGTGGGCAAGGCGATCGGCAAACGTCTCCTCGCTCTCGCCGGGCTCGGCGCCGCGGTAGTGATGAGGGCAGTCGGTATGCAGAATCCGCGCGATGGGCAGATCGAAGTCACGGTGATTGGGCACCAGGCCGGTAAGGCTGGCACTCGCCACCGTTACCCCGTGATACGCGCGGTGCCGGGAAATAATCTTCTTTTTTTCAGGGCGTCCGCGCGCGTTGTTGTAGTACCAGATCAGTTTGATCGCGGTGTCGTTGGCCTCCGATCCCGAGTTGGCGAAGAACACCTTCGACATAGGCACCGGCGACAGGCCGATCAGCCTCTCGGCAAGGTCGATGGTCGGCAGTGCGGCCTTGCCGCCGAAGCTGTGATAGGAGGGCAATTGGTGCATGGCGGCGGTGGCCGCCTCCACGAGTCGGTTCTCTCCGAAGCCGAGCGCCGTGCACCACAGGCCGGCCAGCCCTTCGATGTAGTCCTTGCCGTCTTCGTCGTAGACATAGACGCCCTCGCCACGGGTGATCACCAACGGACCCGTGTCGCGGTGCCGGCGCAGGTTGGTGTACGGATGGATGGAGTAGGCCACGTCGCGAGCGGCCGCGGAATTCGGGTTGGCGAGCGATCCGGACGATACGGACATTTGACGTTTCCTCGGGGCAGCTAGCGTCGGTGCCCGGCGCTGGCGCAGTGACTGACGCTATGTATCTCTTACATCAAACGCGGTCTCCATGCCACGCGGGGCGGTCAGCGGGGTTGGCGCCGGCACGATCGCTCGCCTAGTATTCACGCCTAGTATTCAAGAGATATGGGGTGCACCCGCCGGCCCGCGACAGGGCGCACGCCGGCGTCAAAGGAGACCATCCATGCCGCTGAAAGACATCCTCGTTCATATGGACGCGACGCCACAGAGCGTCCCCAGGCTTGAGGCGGCGATCGCCTTGGCGGACGCCCATCAGGCGCACCTGACCGGGCTGTACGTGATCCACCCGCCCCACATCCCGGGTTTCGTCCGGCCGCAGATCGGCGACGAGATCCTCGAACGTCAGGCCCGGTTGCTGGCGGAGACGGCGGAGGCGGTGGAAACCAAGTTCCGTGATCGCGTGGGGACGGAGTCATTTCCTTACGAATGGCGCACCGTCGAAGGCGATCCGGTTCACGTGCTCGCCCTTCACGCGCGCTATGCCGACCTCGCCATCCTTGGCCAGCGCAATCCCAATGGCGACGACATCTCGGCCAATCCGGACATGCCCGACCGGGTAGTCCTGTCGGTGGGGCGTCCGGCGCTGGTGGTGCCCTATGCCGGCACCTTCCCGGTCGTCGGCGAGCGGGTGATGGTCGCCTGGGACGCCAGCCGTTTGGCGACCCGGGCGGTGAGTGACGCCATGCCCGTCCTCACTCAGGCAAAGCATGTGGCGGTGCTGGCCATCAACCCCAAGGGCGGCGAGGACGGCCACGGTGACATCCCCAGCGCCGATATCTGCCTGCACCTGGCGCGCCATGGCGTCCACGTCGAAGCGCAGCACGTCTACGCCGACGACGTGGACAGCGGCGCCATGCTGCTGTCCAGGGCCGCGGACGAAGGCATGGACATGCTGGTGATGGGCGCCTACGGGCATGCACGCTGGCGCGAGGTGGTCCTTGGTGGCGTCACCAGGCACGTGCTGAAGCACATGACCGTGCCGGTGCTGATGAGCCACTAATCGCCGGTGATGCGGTCGATCATGCCTTTCACGGCGGCGATCTGACGGCCGTCGCGGGTGTCGTAGTCCGACGAGGTGAACCCCCACCAATCCCAGCAGCCTCGCGGGTTGTCGAAGCTGGGGGCCGCCTGCGGGTAGAGCACGATGATCCCCAGCGCCTCGGCCCACCGATTGTAGCCGGCGTGGATGGGAAACGGCGCGTCGTTGGCACCGTCGTACTGCTGGCAGCCGTGAAAGGCCACGTGAAGGCGGCACTCGCCGCCGGCGGCGCAGGCGGCCGGCACGTAGACGAAACCGCGATCGCCCGTGCCGTAGGCGTCCGGGCTGTCGATGAACGCCGCCTGATCGAAGGGCAGCAGCGACCCCGGATCCGGGGTGCCGGGATCCACTGTGCCGGGATCGATGGCGTACAGGTGATGGAGGATGTCGCCGGCCAGGTCCACGTCGCAGTCGTTGATGTACGGTGGCTCGGTGACCGCGCAGGGGCCGCCGAAATCCTCGGTGACCATGGCGTGGCCGGCGGCCACGTCGAGCATCGTGCGGATGTTCGCCGCTGGTACGAACGCTTGGTAGAAGACGGGGACCGCCTTCACAACGGCCTGCGGGACCGTGTGGTCTTCCGTGCCGGAAAACAGCAGCACGCGGTCGTCGCTCAGATTGGCCGGATCGTCGATCTCGCCGTCGGCGAAGGCGTCGCCCACCGCATCGATGGAACGCTGCGGGTCGGGCGGGCCTAGGAACGGCACCCAGTCCTCGAAGTCCATACAGACGTTCAGGGCGCGCAGCATGTTGAACGGATAGCCGCCGCCGGCGCAGTGGTATGGTCCCCCGGCGACCGCGCCGGCGCCGCTTACGGTTGCGGAATGGGTGACGTGGAGCTGCACAGCCATATAGGCCCCGGACGAGATACCAGAGGCGGTGGTGCCATCGGCGACGACTGAATAGCTGCCGAGGGTTTGAGCGGCGCCCGGCCTAGTCGTGGCCAAGGCCACGACCAGGGCCAGTCCGAGAAGACGAGCGACCGGCAGTCGGGCGGCCGGCGCCGCCATGGTCAAGTGAACCGCGCCCTGACGTCGCCCAGCCCCTCGAAGCAGGTCACCACGTCCGCCGGGCCGGGCGGCAGCCAATGCGGCGGCACCACCGATCCGGTGAAGACGATCTGTCCCGCGGTCAGGGCCCGGCCGCGCGTGGCCAAGGTATTGGCGAGCCAGGCGAGGGCGTTGAGCGGGTTGCCCATCACCGCGGCGCCGGTTCCGGCGGCGATCTGCTGCCCATCCACGACGATCCGGCCGGGAATAGACGACAGGTCGAGGTTCCGCCAATCGCTCACCGGCGGACCTACCACCACTGCGGCATGGAAGAAGTCGTCGGCGATGAGCAACGGCGCGCCGGCGGCCTTGAAGTCACCGTAGCGGTTGTCGGCGATCTCCATGCCGGCCATGCAGGCGTCGACGAACTCGGCAATGGAGTCGGCGTTGTAAGGCGCCCCGGCCGCCGGCACGTCGGCACCGAGCCGAAACACCACCTCGCATTCGATTCCCGGAGCCTGCAATGCCGTCAGCGGAAGGCTGGCTTCGCCGTGATGGAGGCCGGCCTCTGGAATGCCGCCGTAAGTGGGGGCTGGAATACCCAAAACCTGCTGCATCGCCGCCGCCGTGGCGCCCAGCTTGTAGCCGACCAGCGGACCGCGGCCCGCCGCTTCCAGCGCCCGGTGGCCGGCATCCTGGATGGCGTAGGCCTGGTCCTCGTCCGTGGGTCGCAGCTCGTCCGGCAGAGTCGCGGTACGACCCGCCAAACGGGCCTGGACGAGCACATCTGCGGCGCGGACGGCGGTGGCATTGTCCATATGATTACCCCCCGGTTTTCGTTGATCAGCGACGATCTAACACGGGCCGTCCCGGCCAGCCAAGCCACAGCCGAACTCGTCAGCGACGGCCTTCGATGGCGCGAGGATCGAGCGCGTCGCGCAGGCCATCGCCGAGGAAGTTGAGGGTGATGACGGTGATGAAGATCAGCAGGCCGGGGTAGATCGCCAGACCGGGCGCCGACCAGATCAATTCCTGGGCGTTGGTGAGCTGGTTGCCCCAGCTTGGCGTTGGCGGCTGAATGCCGAGGCCGAGGAAGCTTAGTACCGATTCCAGCAGGATCACGTTGCCCGCCGCCAGCGTGGTGGCGACGATGATCGGCGAGGCTAGGTTGGGGAGGATGTGCACCAGGACAATGCGGACGCCGCCGGCACCCTGGGCCCGCGCCGCCTCGACGAACGGCCGGGCGCGCAACGCCAGCGCCGAGCCGCGCACCAGCCGCGCTACTGTCGTCCATCCCACCAGCGCGACGATGACGACGATCCGCGCCAGGCCGAGTCCCGAGTCGGCGGGCAGCCCCAGCTTGGTCAAGTCGATGGCGGCGAGGACGATCAGCAGCGGCAGCAGCGGCAGGGAGATCACCGCGTCGGTGATCCGCATCAGCATCGCATCGGCGAATCCGCCCCGATAGCCGGCCAGCAGTCCGATGGCTGTGCCGATGGCCGCCGCCGCCAGCGCCGCCGCGGTGCCCACCGCCAGCGAGACGCGACCGCCGTACAGCAGACGCACCAGCACGTCGCGGCCGAGCTCGTCGGTGCCCAGCGGATGTTCCGGCGACGGCGCCGCGAACCGGCCCAGCAGGTTCACCGCATCGGCGTCCACACCGAGCCAGACTTCCACCAGCGGGGCGGCTGCCGCGGCCGTTGCCAGCACCGCCAGCACCCCAGCGGATACCACGGCGAGGCGGTGACGGGTGAACCGCGCCGCTGCCAGGCCGAGCAGCGTCGAGCATCTCACCGGTCCACCTCGGTGAAGGAGATGCGCGGGTCCAGCCGCACATAAGCCACGTCGGCGACCAGGTTGCCGGCCAGCGTCACCCCGGTGGCGAACAACAGGGCGACGAGGGCAACGTTGAAGTCGTTGCCCATGATCGAGTCGTAGATCAGCTTGCCCATGCCGGGGACGGCGAAGATGGTCTCGGTGATCAACGCACCGGAGACCAGCATGCCGAGGTCCAGCGCGACGATGGTGACCACCGGGATCAACGCGTTGCGCAGGGCGTGCCCCACCACGACCCGCGCTTCGGAGAGGCCCTTGGCCCGTGCTGTCCTTACGTAATCCTGGCGCAGCACTTCGATCATCGCCGCCCGCACATAGCGGGTGTGGCCGCCGACGCTGGCCAGGGTCAGGCTCGCCACCGGCAGAACCAGATGGCGGGCATGCTCCCAGAAGCCGCCGGTGGTGGCGACGCCTCCTGCGGGCAATACACCCAGCAGCACCGCAAACAGGATGATCAGCAGCAATGCCAGCCAGAACGGCGGTAGCGAGATCCCGGCAAACGCGGTCAGGTTGATGGCATAGTCGAGCCGCGAATAGGGGCGCATGGCGGCGATGATCCCGGCGGGCAGGGCGATGGCCAGCGACAGCGTCAATGCAAGCCCCAGCAGGATCAGCGTATTGCCCAGCGCCGGCCCGATCACCTCCAACACCGGCCGGGCCTGCAGGCGGGAGTGGCCGAGGTCGCCGGCCAGAGCCGCATTGAGCCAGTTGCCGTAGCGCTCGATGATGGGCCGGTCGAGGCCATACAGCTCTCGCAGCCGGGCGGCGTCCGCCGTGGTGATGTCGGGGTCTGCGCCGATCATCAGGTCGATGGGGTCGCCCGGCATCAGGCCGATCAGCGCGTAGACGATGAACGACATCGCCGTCAGCACCAGGGCCGCCTGCAACAGGCGCATGGCGAGAAAACGGATCATCGGGCGCATTCAGAAGGACGGAGAGGAAAACCCGTCAAGGGTTTTTCGCCTCGGCGGCCGTCACGCTGGTCAGGCGATGAGGAGGATGGCGAGCGAGAAGGCGGCGAACAACACCGCGCCGATGAAGGCGCGAGTCGGGGTCGTCTCCTGGGTAACCCGATAGGCACCCACCAGCCCGACAAGGAACAAGGCAACGCCGAACCCGGCCAGTGGCAGCAGCCACTCGGAGGGCGCGACGGCAGCGGTATCACCGGCGACGAGGGCCGACCGGTGGGCCACGTAGGGCAGGGCCGGCCAGCCGAGGGGCAGCAGGTAGGCGGTGGTCCGGTACATGCCGATCAGCAGCCCGGGGCCGCCAACCGCCCGCGCCATCAGCCAAGCGACGATGGTGATGCCGGCGTGGACCACGATGGCAATGACCATGCCGCTGAGGATGTTGCCGCCGTAGAGGACCCAGGCGGGAATGTCGCTGACCGGATAGCCGCCGATCATGCCCCCGGCAGAGGCCTGAAAGGTTGCCACCAAGAGGCCGTACAGGGCCCCGGACGAGGCCTGAAAGGTTGCCACCAAGAGGCCGTACAGGGCCCCGGACGAGGCCAGAAAACCGGCGATCCACAATCCGGCACGAGGGCTGGTACAGGCGTGGACGTAGGGGGTTGGCCGCAGGAGGAACAAATCGAGGAGCAGCATGGGCATCGGCTCGCTGCGGCTGCCGGAGAGCGGGGAGGATCGCTCCCGCTCTCCGGCGAGCACGGTTAGTTCCGGGCCTCCTCGGCCGTCGGAGCGGACGCCACCTGCGTGGTGGCGTTCGGCGCATGGGCCGCCTCCGGCTTTTCATAGGCCGGATCCGGCATCGCCGACCAGATCATCAGCGCCAACGCGATGGCCGCACAGCCGAGCGGGAACGCCTTGCCGTTATAGCGGCGGGCGTCATAGTCCTGCCAGCCGTGGATGCGGTCCACCTGCTGCAACACCTCCTGGTTCTTCTCGCCGCCAGTCAGCATGCTGACGACGATGGTGACGAACCACGCCGCCGAGGCACTGAAGATGGCGGTGACCAGGAAGCCCAGCGGCCCGACGTTGACCAGCTGGATGCCCAAAAGGCTGCCCTTCGTCCACCACAGGGCGATGGACAGCGCGCCACCGATGACCATGCCGGCGATGGCTCCCGCGCTATTGGCACCTTTCCACCAGATACCCAGGATCAGCACCGGGGTAAACGTGGAGGATGCCACCACGAACGCCCAGATGACGCTGGTCAACAGGAAGTCGGGCGGGTTGAGCGCCAGGGCGATGGTCACCAGACCGCCCAGCGCGGTGAAGAAGAACCCGGCCTTCACCTTCGTCCGGTCGGCAGCGTTCGGCACGATCGTCGAGTAGATATCGTGGCCGATCCCGGTGCCGATCACCATCAGCAGGCCGCCCACCGTGGACATGCCCGCGGCCAACGCGCCGGCCACCGGCAGGGCGGCAATCCACGATGGCGTGAACGCCTGGCTCATCACCACCACCAGCAGGTCCGCCTCCTTCGGCTCGATGGACAGGCCCTGGCTGTTGAGCTCCTGCACCGTGTACAGCTTCGCCGCGAAGCCGATGGCGAAGGTGGTGAAGAACACGATCCCGACGAACATGATGCCCCACAGCGTGGACACCTTGGCGTCGCGCACCGACGGCGCGGTGAAGTAGCGCATGGCGATGTGCGGCAGGCCGATGGTGCCGAAGGCGATCGACAGAATGATCGCCGTATAGAACTTGAAGCTCATCGGCACCGTGCCGTTCACGGTAACGAACGGATCGAAGTAGGAGGGTAGGGCCTCCTTCATCTCCGGCACCAGCGACCCGTAACCGAAGGGCGGGAAGAAGCTGGCGTTACCAGCGCCCAGCTTCCACAGGATGATCACCGCCGGAATGAACAGGGCGATACCCATGATGATGGCCTGGGCCGTCTGGTTATAGGAGAGGCCGTACATACCGCCGACGGTCACGTAGGCCGTCACCACCAGGCCGCCGATGATCAGCCCCGTTGTGTAGTCCCAGTGGAACATCACCTGGAACACGTTGCCGATGCCCTTCATCTGCCCGATCAGGTAGAGCTGGGCGAGGAGGATCATGCACAGTACGGCGATGATCTTGGCGGGTGTGCCGAAACGTTCGCCGATGAACTGCATGCTGGTGAATTTGCCCCACCGGCGTAGCGACGGCGCGATAGCGATGGAGATCATCACGAACCCGCCGAGGAAGCTCAGCACCACGGCCACTAGGTAGTACTGCAGCCGCCACAATAGCGCGGTAAAGCCGAGGAAGGTGGCGAGGCTCATGTAGTTGGAGGTCATCGCCAAACCGTTGGACAACCCGCCGACCCGTCGGCCGGCAGCGAAATAGTCGTCGCTGGTGGCCACCCGGCGCTTCGACAGCCAGCCCACATAGAGGAAGAAGAACACCATCGCGATGGTGTACAGAATCCCCAATGTCGACAGCATGTTGGTGGGTTCGAACCGATAGAATTCTTCCGCCAGGCCCGTCCGGGGAACGGCGAAGATGGCCAAAGCGGCCAAGGTGATCAAACGACCCATTGCCGATCCTCCCCTAGGCATCTTGTTTGGCCGCGGCTTCATACGCCTCGGCATCCTTCAGCTGGGCCGCGGTCGCGCTCATTTGCTGGATCTCGCTGTCGATCTTTTCGCTGGCCTCGATGTAGAGCCAGTAAAGCGGTAGCAGGACCAGCCAGCCGACCACCATGGTCAGCAGGTAGTGGGCCGGAAAGCCGAACCAGTGGATCTCAGTAAGGCCCGGAAACAGGAAGTAGACCGGGTAGACGTGCGTCAGCAGCGTCACCACCGCGAAGGCGATGAGCGCTAGCCAGCATTCCTTCTTGTAAGCAGTGTTCATGGGCGATCTCCCTCGGCTCCCAAACCAGAGGCCGCGAGCCGGCGTCGACCGCCGACAGACTCTTTGTTCGGGACGCACTTATCTTTGCTTCGCTTTGCGGCCTGCCGGAGGCACGCCGTGCGGCGAAGGGTGGAAGTTTCAAGTTATCGGGGCGTCGAAGAAGCTTGCGGCGCCACGGCCGATCGAATGACCGCGGATACGATCGGTTTTCGGATTGGGTCGGTTACCCTGCGACCCACGACGCGGGCGACATGGACGATCCTCCTTCCTTGTTTTTTGGGGTGGGTCTGTCGTCCCGCGACACGCCCGTTGTCCTTGCATTGGGTCGGTTGCCGCGAGGAACTCGATCCTACCATGCCTTGACGCAGCGCACAATGAAATGGTCTGACATTTACGATCAAATATCTGGTTTGTTTGGACAATTTCTGTTCAAGACCGACCGTTCTTGTGGTGAAATTAGCCGCCGCTAATGCAACCAAATTGTATCGGTTTGACCACCGGTGCGTGTGTTCTTGGGGTTTTTCGTCGGGTTGTCACCCGCCGCGGTTTATTCCGATCGCCAGTGCTCGATCCACAAACTCGTGGGGTATTGATGGCCAGTGGGTTCGACCCCCTGGAGCCACGGCGGAAGGATAAAGGCGTTGGCGCGGTAGAACAGCGGCAACGCCGGCAGGTCCTCGGCGTAGATATGCTGTAGTTGGCGCCACAATGCCCGGCGGGCCTCGCGGTCCAACTCCACTTCGATCCGCTCGATCAGCGAATCGGCCTCCGGGTTGCTGTAACCGGCGATGTTCTGGCCGGCGAAGTTGTTGGCTTCGGTGGGGATATGGTCGGAGTGCATGGTGGTTCGCGGCACGCTCTCCGGAGCGCTGATCCAGGCGAACATGGCCATCGCAGGAAACTGCCGTTCGCGTACCGTCTGACCGAAGAACACACGGGCCGGCTGATTGCGGATGCGCACGTCGATGCCGACGCTCTTCCATTGGGCCTGAAGGACCTGCTGCACCAATTCGCGACTGCGGTTGCCGGCGGTGGTCATGATCTCCAGGGTCAGGCGTTCGCCCGTGCCGTTCTGGCGTACGCCGTCACCGCCCATGGTCCAGCCGGCCTCGTCCAATAGGGCAGCGGCCCGATCGGGGTCGTGGTCGTAGTGCCGGGCGTCGTCCGCATGCATCGGATCCAATGCGCTGACATTGGTATCGGCCACGGGCTGGCGGCCGTCGAACAGCTCGCGCACGATGGATTCGCGGTCCAGGGCGTACAGAAGCGCACGCCGGACCCGGACGTCGGCCAGCACCGGATTGTCGAGGTTGGGCTCCACGTGTTCGTAGATGAGTCCGGGCTTGTAGACGATTTGAAAGCGATCGCCGTGGCGGCGTTCGAAGGCGATGGCCTGATCGAGGGTAAGCCCCAGCTCGCCGGCGATCATGTCGATGGCACCCGACAGTAGATTGGCTTCCAGCGCCGCCGTGTTCTCAATGACCCGGACGACAACCTGGCGGAACTCGGGCGGCGCGCCCCACCAACGGGGATTGGGTTCAAGCACCACGTGAGAGCCGCGGTGGACCTCGGTCACGCGATAGGGGCCGTAATAGAGTCCGCGATTGGTAGGGTCGGCGTCGTAGGTGGTACGGTTCTTGTATTCCCGCGGATCGGCGAAGGCCGCTTCGTCCAGGTGCGCCGGCAGCAGGTTGAATGCATTGATGGCGTTGTACAAAAAGGTTCGCCGGTCGAAATGCATGGTGAAGGTACGGTCGTCCTCCACGTCGATCTTGTAGAGCGAGCGATACAGCTCGCGCGGCACCACGCCGCTTTCCGGGTGACGGCCGACCCTCCAAGTGAACAGCACGTCATCGGTGGTGATGGGCGTGCCGTCGCCCCACACCGCATCGGGATGGATGGTGTAGGTGACGGCCATGCCCGGCTCGCCGTCCGGCGTCGTTTCGGGCGTCGCCAGACCGTTCTCGATGGTGGGCAGCGTCACGCACAGCATGCACACCAGCGTCCATTCGGCGTCGTAGACGGTGAAGGGCTGCCGCGCCATCCCCAAGACGTAGGACTTGGCGAGCATGGCGTCGATGGACGGATGGAAGGTGGAGGGGTACTGGGTGATACCGATGACCAAGCGGTCACGGGCGGCCTCGGCGGGCGTCGTGGTGAAGACGGCAAGGCCCAGGAAGAGCAGGAACGAGCAAAGGCGGGCGCGCATCGAAGGTCCCGGTTAGCCAGGGGCGCCGGACCCTATCACGGACCACCGCGCCGTGCCACGGCCGCGGATGGATGTTCGGCCAGCCAGCCTGCAGGGGGCTACAGGCCAGCCGGCCGTCGGTGACGATCACGCGGGACTAGTCGTCCCGTTTCTCGCGGTCGTCGTCCGAGTCGTCGTCCCACCACGGGCCGCGATAACTACGCTTCGCCCGTTTCTCCATCATCGCCTGCATGGCCTCGCGGGCTTCCTCGCGGGTGATGGTGTCGTCGTCGTTCTGGTCGAACGCGGCGAAGCGGTCTTCGTGGACGCTGCGGAACTCCTCGAGCGTCACCTTGCCGTCCTCGTCCGCGTCGAAACGCTCGAACATCCGCATGCCCATGCGCATGCCGGGGTGCCCGCCGGGGCCGTATCCGCCAGGACCGTAGCCGCCGGGGCCCATCATGCCGAAGCGGCCATGCGGACAGGGATGGCCGTAACCAGGGCCATAGCCGTAGCCGGGACCGTATCCATAGCCGTCGGCAATGGCGCTGTTGAGTGCGTAGCCACCGGCGCCGAGGGCGGCGACAACGGCGGCGGCGATCAGGATCTTGCGTTTGGTCGGTGTCATAGTCGGGTTCCTCCTTGATCCACCGGGCCGCGTGCCCGGCTGTTGCATCCGATCTGCCGCCAGTGTGGTCCCGACGTGTAACGCCTTGATGTCGCGGACCCGGTGGTTTTGTAACGCTCGGTAACAGGGCCGACGCCGGTTACCGGGCGTTACCAAATTCCGCCGCAAGGCGCCCGCCGCCGCCGTATACTCCCAATCCATGACGTCGGCCGCTCACATCCTGATCGTCGATGACGACCGCGAGATCCGGGATCTGCTGTCGCGGTTCCTCGCCAAGCACGGATACCGCGTCAGCGATGCCGCTGACGGCCGGGGCATGTGGCGCGCCATTGACGGAAGCGGCATCGATCTGATCGTCCTCGACCTGATGCTGCCGGGGGTGGACGGACTGACGTTGTGCCGGGAGCTGCGATCTCGGTCCTCCATCCCGGTCATCATGCTGACGGCAATGGGCGAGGAGACCGACCGCATCGTCGGCCTGGAGATGGGCGCCGACGATTACCTCGCGAAGCCGTTCAACCCGCGCGAACTGCTGGCGCGGATCAAGGCCGTGCTGCGGCGGGCGCCGCCGGCGGAAGGCGGCCTGGCCGGGGCGCGATCCGTCGGCGACGGTGATACGGTCACGTTCGCGGGTTGGCAGTTGGACCTGTCGAAGCGGGAGTTGGTCGCTGCCGACGATACCGTGGTGGCGTTGAGCGCCGGCGAGTTCGGGCTATTGGCGGCCTTCGCATCCCACCCACAACGGGTGCTCAGCCGCGAGCAACTCCTCGACCTGGCGCGGGGACGCGAGTTCCAGCCCTTCGATCGGTCGGTTGACGTGCAGGTGGGCCGCCTGCGCCGCAAGATCGAGGCCGATCCCGCCGATCCCCAGTTGATCCGCACCGTCCGCGGCGGCGGCTACATGTTTACTCCGGCGGTGGAACGCGGCTGATGCGGTTGTGGCCGGACACCCTCGTGGGCCGAACGGTGGTGGTGCTGCTGGCGGGAGTCGTCCTGTCGAATGTGGTGGGGCTCGGCTTCTTTGTCGCCGATCGGTTGGACGTCGTGCACGATCGCGGCGAACAGCTTGCCGGCCGGGTTGCCGCCGCGGCGGGCCTGATGGAGCGGGTCCCGCCCCGCGACCGGCGGCGGGTGCTAAGGCACCTCGGCGGGCCACTGCTCCGTATGGATTGGGCGCCCCGGCCGTGGGCTACCGATAACGGTGGTGACTGGCGCACCGGCTTCGTTAGGCGAGCGGTGCTCGATGAGCTTGAGCCGCAATACGCCGAGCGACTCCGGATCGCCATCGTGGAGGCAGGACCTCCCGAACCTCGGCGCGCGGTCAGGGATGAAGATGAAGACCGGGAGGCCGAAGGCGACTGGCGGGTTTTTCGCCGTCCCCCGCATGACCACCACGAACCGGGCCGCCGGTGGTGGGCGTCGCGATCGGGGTCAGCGCTGCTCGGCTCGCTGCAACTCGGTGACGGATCTTGGCTGAACTTCGCCGCGCCATCGGCGACGTTTAGGCCCTTCTGGAGTAGGCCGGCGTTTCCGTTGGCGCTCGTCACCACGGTCCTGGTGCTGGCGGTATCGGGATGGGCGGTGTGGCGGGCGACGCGTCCTCTGGCCGATCTTGCCCAGGCGGCCGAACGCTTCGGTACCGACGTCGATGCGCCGCCGGTATCGGAAAGCGGGCCGCGCGAGGTACGCCGGGCGGCGGAGTCCTTCAACGAGATGCAGTGGCGTTTGCAGCGGATGGTCCGTGACCGCACGCAGATGCTGGCTGCAATTTCTCACGACCTCAGAACACCGATCACGCGGATGAAGCTTCGCGCCGAGTTCGTCGAGGATGCCGAGCAGCAGCGCAAAATGCTCGGCGACCTGGACGAGATGGAGGCAATGATCGGCGCCGTGCTGGCCTTCGCTCGTGATGATGCGACTCGCGAGCCTCACAAGCCGCTCGACCTGGCCGCGCTGCTGCAAGGCGTTTGCGACGATGCCAGCGACGCTGGTGGCGAGGCAACCTATGAGGGGCCGGATCACATGCGGCTCGATGGCCGTCCCCTTGCGCTGAAGCGGGCCTTTGCCAACCTGGTGGACAACGCGGTGAAGTACGGCGGCGGCGCCCATGTCAGCCTGGCCGAGGGCGACCACAGCGTGACGGTGACAGTGGATGACGACGGACCGGGGCTCGACGCCGCGGACCTGGAGCGGGTATTCGATCCGTTCGTCCGCGTCGAGGGCTCACGCAGCCGCGAGACCGGTGGAACCGGGCTCGGCCTGGCGGTAGTGCGTGCGGCCGTCCGCGCCCACGGCGGCGAGGTGACTCTGGCCAACCGCGCCGAAGGTGGATTGCGGGCGGCGGTCTTGCTGCCGCGAACCTGTGGAGGAGAATCATAAAGAGCCTTACGGTCGAACAATGCGTGGCGCGCTCATTCAGCGCTTCGCCCACCCTGTGGCCGGTTCTCGGCGAATTACTGCAAGATCTGGAGTCGCTCGGCGTGGTGCCGGAAGAGGTGGTGGAGGTATTGCGCCCACTGGGCCTGCCTCGGGGCGCCAGCGTCATCGATCTGGGCTGCGGCAAGGGGTCGGTCAGCCTGGCGCTGGCGGAGCGGCTGGGGCTCGCCGTCAGTGGCATCGACGCCTATCCCGGGTTCATCGATGACGCGCGGCAGGCGGCGGCGCGACGCGGCCTCGCCGACCGGTGCCGGTTCCACGAGGCCGACATCCGTGTCCTCCCCGGCCGGTTGCCGCCGGTGGACATGGTGCTGCTGCTGTCCGTCGGCGACGTGTTTGGCGACGCGGCGGAAACGGTGGCGACGCTGCGACAGTTCGTTCGACCCGGCGGATACGTGGTGATCGAAGACGGCTACGCCACGGTCCCCGGTGTGCCGGCCGGAGCGTCGAGTTACGACCAGACCGTGGCGGGGCTGACCGCCGCCGGCGACCGGATCGTTACCTACGCCGTTGGCCAGACGCCAGCTTGTGCGGCGCAGGAGGCGCGCGCCGTGCAGGCGGTGGAGCGCCGGGCGCGGGAACTGCTGCGGTTGTGGCCCGGTCTGGCGGCGTCACTCTCCGCTTTCGCCGAGGTCCAGCGCGAGGAGGCGGCCCTCTACGCCGGGCCGATGACGCAGGCTCTGTGGGTATTGGAGCGAACAGAATAGTGCCTCGGCGATCCCCGAAAGCGGTATTCTGACGTTGGGACGATAAGAAACCTGGGGGGAACCACCGTGCACATCGGCATGCTGTTGCCGCGACACGCCCGCTATCGCGGCGATCACACCGCTCTGGTCGTCGGCGGTCGGCGGCTGAGCTATCGAGAATTCAACGCCTACGTCAACCGGCTGGCCAACGCCATGCTCGGCGCCGGGATGCGCAAGGGCGACAAGTTCACCACCGTGCTGCCCAACTCGCTGGAGTTGATGGCCGCATACTGGGCGGCGGCGAAGACCGGCCTGGTGATCGTCCCCTCCAGCACGCTGTTGCAGGACGCCGGGTTGGCGACACTATTGCAGGACTCCGACACGGCGATGGTGATCGCCGACCGCGCCTTCGCCGATACCCTGGGGCGTATCCGCGGGCAGCTTCCGAACATCGCAGACGATCGCTATGTCGTGGTGGGCGGCGAGGATGGCGGCGGGTTCCGCGGCTACGATTCGTTCATCGCCGGTGCGAGCGAGGACGAGCCGCCCGACCCCCGTCTCACCCAGGACGACGTCTACAACATCATGTACTCCAGCGGCACCACGGGGCTGCCCAAGGGCATTGTCCATACCCACTTCGTGCGTGCCATGTACTGCACGCTGTTCGCCCAGACGTGGCGGATGACGCCGGAAAGCGTGGTGTTGCACGCCGGCGCCATCGTCTTCAATGGCGCCATGGTGGACTTGATGCCGTGGATGTTCGTCGGCGGCACCTACGTGCTGCACGACGCCTTCGACGCCGAACGGGTGATCGCCGACATCGAGGCGGAAGGCGTCACCCACATCATCATGGTGCCGGCGCAGATCATCGCCGTACTGAACAGTCCGCAGTTCGATCCGGACAAGCTGCGGTCGCTGGAGATGCTGCAGAACATCGGTGCACCGCTGCTGCTGGAGCACAAACAGCGGCTCAACGCCGTGCTGCCGGGCCGGTTCTACGAGCTCTATGGGCTGACCGAAGGGTTCGTCACGGTCCTCGACAAACACGACGCGCTGCGCAAGGAGGGCTCGGTAGGATGCCCGTCGCCCTTCTTCGAGATCCGCATCCTCGACGACGACGACCGCGAATGCGCTCCCGGCGAAGTGGGGCAGATCGTCGGCCGCGGCCCCATTCTGATGCCCGGCTACTACAACCGTCCGGAGCTCACCGCCGAGACGGTACGCGACGGCTGGCTCTACACCGGCGACGCCGGCTACCTGGACGAGGATGGCTACCTCTATCTGGTGGACCGGATGAAGGACATGATCATCTCCGGCGGCGTCAACGTCTACCCAAGGGACATCGAGGAGGTGGTGATCCAACACCCGGCGGTGCGCGAGGTGGCGGTATTCGGCGCCGCCGATCCCAAGTGGGGCGAAGTGCCGGTGGCAGCGGTGGTGATCCAGCCGGGCCAGAAGGCGGATCGCGAAGAGCTGATCGCCTGGACCAACGCCCGCGTCGGCGCCAAGTTCCAGCGCGTCAGCGACGTGGTGTTCTACGACGAGTTCCCACGCAATGTGGCCGGCAAGACCCTGAAACGCGAGATGCGCGACGCCTACGCACCGTCCTGACCGACGGATTCCTGTTCGCTTCAAATGACGGCGGCTCGCGCCAGGGTTTCGCAGCACGCCTTAATTCCGCCCGGATGGCCCGCTACGGGACGATTGGGAGCGCCGGAAACCCGACTCCGGCGTCTTGATCGGCACCAACGGCTCTCAGCAGGAAACGAGGGCCGCGTGCGCAGTGAGGGAACGAATCACCATACGGAAGATCCTGATCGCAGCACTCCCGGCCGCGCTGCTGACCATCGGCGCGGCATCTGCTTCCGAGTACGGCTCACCGGCCGAAGCCCGCGCCATGTTGGAACGGGCCATCGCTGCCGTGAAGCAGGACAAATCAGCGGCGCTGGCCATGTTCACCACCGGCGCCGGCGGGTTCAAGGACCGCGACCTGTATCCCTATTGCGGGGGAACCGACGGCAAGTTCACCGCCCATCCGTCGCTGGTCGGCAAGAGCCTGGTGGACCTCAAGGACAAGGCCGGCAAACCCTTCAGGGCGGAGATCTACGCGGTGGCCGACGAGGCCATCATGCGCCAGGTCTCGTACGTGTGGCCGCGCCCCGGGGAAAACGAGCCGGTCCAGAAGGCCGCTTACGTGCAGAAGATCGGCGACCAGATCTGCGCCGTCGGCTACTACGAAAAGTAGATCCTGCCCCGGCGGCGGTTGCCCGATCCTCGGACTTGGGCGCCGCCGCCGGCTTTTTTTTCCAGCGTCACCCGTTCATCACCAGCGCCTGCGGCATTTGGCTGCGGAACAGGTCGCTGAGCACCGCCCGTTCGGCCTGGAACCAGTTGTGGTCCGGATGGGCCTTCTTGTTCTTCTTGTGCAGGTCGCGGGAGCGGGCGATGACCTCTTCCTGGCTGCGTTCCAGGAGGTCGCTACGGCAACCGTTGTAGGCCTCCCAATCGGGTGCCGCCTCGCGCCGCCGCTTCTGGATGCGCTTGAACGCCGGCTCCGGCGCCAGGCCGTCGACGAAGGTGAGGTAGCCGAGCACGGTGAGCGGCGAGCGGTTCATGCCCGCGGTGCAGTGGACGTACACCCGGTACCCGGAGGCCAACAGGATGTTCAGGCCATGCACGGCGTCCGGGAGCACCCGCCGCTGGTCGTCGGTGTTGAAGTCCAGCATCGGCACGTTGAGCATGGTCAGGCCCGCCGCCTGGCCGTGGACCACGTGGAGCGGGTAGTCGATTCCGAAGTGCTCGCGGCAGAGATCCGTCTGTAATGACAGCAGCGCAGTGACTTTGGTCTTCGTGCGGATCTTGTCGATGTCGTCGGTGGTCATCGGACAACTGCCGACGACGATATCGTCGCGAATCCGATTCCAATTCAGCGACCATTGCCACATGGGTTTGAACCTCCCTGGCCGGCGGCCGTTTCTGGCCGCCCATTGGTTGCGACTATGATTGCGGATTGGGGGGGCGCCGCGCAAGCGCCCGGCAGCCTTACTCGGCGGCGAGTCGGCGGTCGGAAGCCTCGGCCAGCGCCCGCAGGGCCGGGGCGATGGTCACCGGATACGGCGTGCCGGGCTGGAGGCGGCGTAGCCGTTCCGGCAGCGCTTCCAGTTCTGCCGCCGCGTGGGCACGGCTCTCGGCGAGAGTCGGTTGTGTGGCGACCCGCTGGCCGTTGCGCACGAGCGGCCGGATCAGCGGCACGCCGGGTAGCGTATCCGCGTGGACGGTGACGGTGTCGCCGGCCATGCGCCCGTCTGCGTCCCGGCGCCGGAACACCTGCTTGCGGCCCGGCCACGTGGCCTTGCCCTCCGACTTCTTGCGCCGCGGCGTGCCGGCGTATTCCTGAAGTTTGTAGGCGCAGTCCAGGGCCGGAACGTCTTCCGAGGTGACCAGGCTCGTCCCCACGCCGAAGCCGTCGATGGGCGCGCCTGCGGCCACCATCCGGGCGATGGCGTCTTCGTCGATGCCGCCTGAGGCAAGGATGCGCACATGACCGAGGCCGCCCTCATCGAGGATCCGCCGCACGGCGACGGCGTGGGCGGCGAGGTCGCCGCTGTCCAGGCGCACGCCGGCAACCTTGATGCCGTCGGCGGCGAGGCGCGGCGCCAGGTCCACCACCTTCCGTGCCCCGGCCTCCGTATCGTAGGTGTCGATGAGCAGCACCACATTGTCCGGCCGCGATCGGGCGAAGGCTTCGAAGGCGGCGCTCTCGTCGTCGTGGGCCTGGACGAAGGCATGGGCCATGGTGCCGAAGATGGGCACGCCGAATGCCGGCTCGGCGGCGACGGTGGCGGTGCCGGCAAAGCCGGCGATGTAGGCGGCCCGCGCAGCGAACATCCCGGCTTCGGCGCCGTGGGCGCGGCGAAAGCCGAAATCCACCAGTGGTCGGCCGTCGGCCGCCAGCACCATTCGCGCCGCTTTCGAGGCGGCCAGGACGGGGAGATGCAGCAGGTTGATCAGCCGCGTTTCCACGAGCTGCGCCGCGGGTAGGGGGGCGGTGATCCGAATGATCGGCTCGTCGGTGAAGAACACCGTGCCTTCGGGCAGGGCGTCCACGTCGCCGTCGAAGTGGAAACCGGTGAGGTAGTCGAGCATCCGCGCATCGAACCGGCCGCTGCCGCGCAACCACGCCAGCTCGTCCTCGCCGAAACGCACGGTTTCCAGGAACGCCAGGACGTGCTCCAGGCCGGCCGCCATCAGGAACCCGCGCCGCGGGGGCAGCTTGCGGGCGAAGAACTCGAAGACGGCGGTCTCGGTCATGCCGTGGTCCAGATACGCCTGCACCATGTTGAGTTGGTACAGGTCTGTCAGCAGCGGCGATGTCCTCAAGTCCACGTTTCGGCTCCCTGCTCGGGCGTGGCGATGGGAACGCCCCGCGCCCGCACCCTTTCGATCAGGCCCATGGCATCGTACGGCGCGGCGCCCTCGGCGTCGTTGTCGAAATAGACGTGAACGGTGGTTCCGTCCGCCACCCATTGAGCGACTCGAACCGCCCAATCGTCCAATTCTTCCGGGGAGTAGGCTGAGGCGTAGGTGCGTTCGCGGCCATGCAGCCGGACGTAGGCAATGCCGGCGGCCACCGCGTCCCACAACGGCCATCGCCCGGCATCGGAGATGCAGGTGCCGATCCGCGCCTCATCCAGCGCCGTCAGTACCGCATCGTCGAACCACGACTCATGGCGGAACTCCATCACGTGGCGGGTCTCCGGCCAGCCGCCGAGATCGGCGAGGAATGCGGCCAGCAGGCCGTCGTCGCGCCGCAACCCCGGCGGAAGCTGCCACAGCGCGGCGGCGAGCCGGGGACCCAATGGCTCCATCGCCTGATGCATCCGCGCCAGTGGTTCGCCGGCGTCGGCGAGGCGGCGGCGGTGGGTCACCATGCGATGGCCCTTCACCGCGAAGGCAAACGTCGCCGGCGTCTCCGCCGCCCAACGCTCCAGCACCGGAGCCTTCGGTTCCCGATAGAACGTGGCGTTGACTTCGATGCCGCTGAAATGCTCGGCGCAGTGCGCTAGCCAGCGGCGCTGCGGCACGCCCTTGTAGAAGCCCTGGCGCCAGCCGGGATAGCTCCAACCGGACGTGCCGATCCGCACCGCCGGCTTAGACCGACGGGCGGTCATGTTCACCCCTTGACGCAGATGATCGGCTCCACCCGGGCTACCTTGTGGGAGAGGCCCGCGGCCTCGGCGGCATCCACGACGGCGGTGACGTTCTTGTAGGCGCCCGGCGCCTCCTCGGCGACGCCCCGCGACGAGTGGCTGCGGATCGCGATACCGCGCTCCGCCAGCTCGTCCACCACCTGCCGCCCGCGCCATCGCTTCGCCGCGGCGCGGCGGCTCATGGAGCGGCCGGCCCCGTGGCAGGCGGAGCCGAACGCCTGCCGCATCCCGGATTCGGTGCCCCGCAGGATATAGGAGGCGGTGCCCATGCTGCCGCCAATGAGCACGGGCTGGCCCGCGTCGCGCAACGCCTCGGGAACGTCCGGGTGGCCGGGCCCGAAGGCCCGGGTTGCGCCCTTGCGGTGGACGTAGAGCGACCGGCGGACGCCGTCGACCTCATGCTCCTCCACCTTGCAGGTGTTGTGGGACACGTCGTACAGCAGCCTCAGGTCGGCCTCCGGGAGCCGGCGGGCAAATACCTCGCGGGCCAGGTGGGTGATGATCTGACGGTTGGCGAGCGCGCAGTTGATGGCCGCCCGCATGGCGCCTAGGTAGCGCTCGCCGGCTTCGGAGCGGATGGGGGCGCAGGCGAGCTCCCGATCGGGCAGGCGGATGCCCATGTCGGCCGCCGTCACTGCCATCTCGCGCAACGCCTCGGTGCCGATCTGGTGGCCGAGGCCGCGCGATCCGCAGTGGATGCTGACCACCGCGTCGCCGACGGTCAGCCCGAAGGCCGCCGCCGCGTCGGCATCGAAGATCTCCGCCACGCGTTGGACCTCTAGGTAGTGGTTGCCGGAGCCGAGCGTGCCCATTTCCTTGCGCTGTCGGGACTTGGCCTTGTCCGAAACACAGTCCGGGCGTGCCCCGGCCATGCATCCCCGCTCCTCGGTATGGGCCAGGTCGTCGGGCCGCCCCCAGCCGCGCTCCACCGCCCACGCGGCGCCGCCGGCCAGCATGGCCTCCATCTCCGTCTCGTCCAGGGTTATGGCGCCTGTGGAGCCGACGCCCGCAGGAATATCGCGGAGCAGCGAGTCGGCCAGCACCGTTTGGTGGGCCATCACCTGCTCGGAAGTCACACCGGTGAGCAGCGTCCGCACCCCGCACGAGATGTCGAAGCCGACCCCGCCGGCAGAGATCACGCCGCCCTCGTCAGGGTCGAAGGCCGCCACGCCGCCGATGGGGAAACCATAGCCCCAGTGGGCATCGGGCATGGCCATTGCCGGACCGACAATGCCCGGCAGCGCCGCCACGTTGGCCGCCTGCTCCAGTACCTTGTCGTCCATGTCGCGGATCAGGTCGGCACCGGCGTAGATCACCGCCGGCACCCGCATGGGCCCTTCGGCCGGCAGTTCCCACTCGAACGGACCGCGGCGGATGAGCCTATTGGTTTCCATGGACTACTCGGTGTTCTTACCCCCGGTTAGGGGTAGTGTATCACTCCCGCAGCGGATGGCGTCAAACGACGCGGCGGTTTGCCCTCAGACATCAACCACACATTGCGCGATCCAGCGGTGGCCATCGCGGTGGACGCTCAACTCGGTCATGGTGGCGCCCTTGACCTCCACCGCCGGCGCGTGGCGGCCGGCGTCCACTGGTTCGCCGCGCGCGGCAGCTGTTAGTTGTCCGCCGTCGATGTGGACATCGAAGGCACCGAACACCAGGCCGCGGGTGGCCATCTCGTAGACGACCGCGTTCAGCCAGTCCACCAGCAGGATCTCTGCGTCCGGTGCGCTGCAGGCAATTGCGACCTCAGTGGTGGGGCGCACGGTCGCCGGCTCGACGAGCACCGCGGTCAGCGCCAGCGCCGCCTGTTCAAACGCATCGGCCATCGTCGGACCAAAACCGCGGACGCCGATGTCGGCCACATGGTCGAAATGCTCGAAGCCGCGGTCCGTCATGGCCTCCATTCCTCGGATGGTAGAGGCGCGCGGCGCGATTGTCGCCGTTAGCGTGGTCGTCTACGGTGGCGCCGCCTCCAACCACCAAACATCCACCCCGCGGCGCAAGCGATGATGGAATGACCGACGACGACGCAACGGAGCCATCGCGCGTCTGGGTGCTGGCCGACGAGCGGGCCGGCACCCGAAGCCAGGCCCTGGCGGTGGCGGAGTCCCTGGGGGTGCCGTTCCGGATTCGCGAGATCGCCTACGGTCCCATCGCCACGCTGCCCAACTTCGTGCTCGGTGCGTCGCTTGCCGGCCTCTCCGCAGAGAGCCGGGCGGCGCTGGCGCCGCCGTGGCCGGATCTGGTCATCGGTGCCGGGAGACGCACCGCCCCGGCCGCCCGCACCATCAAGCGGGCGTCGGGCGGCCGCGCGTTCTTGTGTCACGTCATGTATCCCGGTGCCGTCGGGGCGCGGGATTTCGACCTGATCGCGGCGCCGGCCCACGACGGCGTGCCGCCGGCGGCCAACCTCATCACCACCCTCGGCGCGCCGCACCGGATCACCGGCCCGGTGCTGGCGGAAGCGGCGGCCACGTGGGCACCCAGGCTGGCCGACCTTCCGCGGCCGTGGATCGCGCTGTTGGTGGGCGGAAGCACCAAGCGACGACGGTTCACCGGGCGGCTCGCCGAAACCCTGGGGCGCCGGGCGTCGGCCCTTGCTCGGGCCCGCGGCGGGTCGCTGCTGGTGTCCACCAGCCGGCGGACGTGGAGGGCGGCGGAGGCGCTGGCCGCCGCGATCGACGTACCGGCCCGCGTGTACCGCTGGTCCGATGGCGGCGAGAACCCCTACGCGGGCTTTCTGGCGCTGGCCGACGCGGTGGTGGTGACCGGGGATTCGGTGTCCATGAGCTGCGAAGCGTGCGCCACCACGGCGCCGGTGTACATCTTCGCGCCGCCGGGATTTACCGAGGACAAGCACGCGCGGCTGCATGGTGACCTATATGACAAGGGCTACGCCAGGCCGCTCGGCGAGGATGCGACGGATGAAGACCTCCACCCGTGGACGCATCCGCCGCTCAACGCGGCGGCCGACGTGGCGGCGGCGATCCGATCGCGGATGGTGATCGCCGAATAGCGAGTGTCAGATCTCTGGGAGGTCCCGCCCATGTCCAAACGGTCCATCGAGCTGACCGAGCCGCTCTATGACTACCTGTTGTCCGTCTCGCTTCGGGAGCCGCAGCTGTTGCGCCAGCTGCGCGACGAGACCGCGGCGATCCCCGAGTCGGGGATGCAGATCTCCCCGGAGCAGGGGCAGTTCATGGCCCTGCTGGCGCAGCTTATCGGCGCCCGGAAGATCCTGGAGGTGGCACCTTCACCGGCTACAGCTCCCTGTGCCTGGCCAAGGCGCTGCCCGCCGATGGGCGCGTGGTGGCCTGCGACATCAGCGAGGCTTGGACCGCCATTGCCCGGCGGTATTGGGCAGAGGCCGGGGTGGCGGAACGGATCGATCTCAGGCTGGCGCCGGCCATGCAGACCCTGGACGGCCTCCTCGCCGAGGGCGGTGCCGGAACCTTCGACATGGCCTTCATCGACGCCGACAAAGAGAGCTACGCCGGCTATTTCGAACGCGCGCTGGAGTTGCTGCGGATCGGCGGCGTGGTGATGGTGGACAACGTGCTGTGGGGCGGCAGCGTCATCAATCCGGAGCGCGATGACGCCGATACCCGCGCCATTCGCGCCTTTAACGCCGCGCTGCATGCCGACGAGCGGGTGGACCTGAGCATGGTGCCGATCGGCGACGGCCTGACCCTGGCGCGCAAGCGCGACTGACCGTGCCGCCGCCTCCGGCGTTATTGATCGAAGGCTACCGTGGCCTTGGCCCGCTCCAACCGCTCGTCGCTCCACCGTGACGGCTGGGTCGGCGCCGCGCCCGGTCGGGCTACGGCCGTCCCATCCAGCGCCTGACTGATCGTTACCGATCCGGCCGGCGTGGTCACGGTGACGCTGACCCCGTCCAGCATGGTGACCTGCAGGCTGTCGATGTCCTGGCTGCCCCAAGCGATCGTGCCGCGAAAGCCGATGGTCCCCGCCGGTGTGGTGATGGTATAGGCGTCACGATCGGTATCGGCGAGTTCTCCGGTGATGATCAGCAGGACACCGCGCAGCATGTCAAAGGCGGCCGAACCGCCGCTTTCGCTCGCCGACAACTCGTCGAGGGTGAACACCGAGTGATCGCCGAGGGTGATCGAGGTCTCGTCCGTGAGCCGCATCTCGATGCGTGAGCTGGCCCCGGTGGTGATCTTGTCGCCGACGAACAGGTCGGCACCCACTTTCAGCGGCCTGCTGGCGCCTTCCAGCGTCGCAATGGCGGCGCCCTGCAAGCGACTGACCGATCCGATGCGGTCAGCGGCCTCGGCCATCGGCGCGCCGCCCACCAGTAACGCGATGCTCAGAACGAGCCCGGGGAGAAACTTCATGACGATACCCTCGCTGTTATGGTTTTCGATCCGGCGTCTGCCGATCATATGGCCCGCGAATGGCGCACCCCGCCCCGCGCCAGATAGGCATCGAAGGCTGCCGCCGCCAGCCGGACGAAGGGGCGGCCGACCCCAGTGATGCGGATGCGGCGTCCGTCGATGGTGATGATCCCGTCGTCGGCGAGCGGCTGCAATTGCTCAAAGGCACCATCCAGGGCCGCCACGGGCATATGGTGGTCCCGACATACGGCCTCCACGTTCACCTCCAGGTCGCACATCAGGCGTTCGATGACCTCGGCACGCAGTCGGTCGTCGGCGGTGAGCGCCAGGCCACGGGCGGTGGGCAGCCGGCCGTCGGCGATGGCGCCGGCATAGGCCTGCAACGGCGCCGTGTTCTGCACGTAGCCGTGCGGTAGCTGACCAATGGCGGAGGCGCCGAGCCCCAGCAGCACCGGCGCGTCGTCGGTGGTATAGCCCTGGAAATTGCGGCGCAGGCGCCCGTTGGATAACGACGCGGCAAGCCGGTCATCGGCGCGGGCGAAGTGGTCCAGGCCCACAGGGCGATATCCCGCCTCCACCAGCCTCGCCGCCGCCGCCTCGTTCTGCCGCCAGCGCTCCCGCGCTCCCGGCAGCGCCGCTTCGTCGATCAGTCGCTGATGGCTCTTCATCCACGGCACGTGGGCATAGCCGAACAGCGCTAGACGCGACGGGTTCAGGGCTAGCGCCAGGTCCACCATACGAGCGACCCGGCCCACGGTCTGATGCGGCAGGCCGTACATGAGGTCCAGGTTGATGGCGCTGATCCCGTGTCGGCGCAGCCAGCCGCATACCCGTTCCACCACCTCGAAGGGTTGGATGCGGTTAACCGCCGTTTGGACCTCCGGGTCGAAGTCCTGAACGCCGATACTGGCGCGGTTGACGCCGGCGGCCGCGAGAGCCACCACGTAGTCCTCGGTGGTATCGCGGGGGTCCAGCTCCACCGCCAGTTCGGCATCCGGGGCGATATCGAAGCGGCCGCGCAGCCAGCCCACCATCGCCAGCCAATCGGCGGCCTGCAGGATCGTCGGGCTGCCGCCGCCCCAGTGCAGATGGCGCACGGCGAACCGGCCGGGCAGGGCATCGGCCACCAGGCCAACCTCGTCACGGATCGTCGCCAGGTAGCCGCTCACCGGCTCGTAGCGGTTGACGATCTTGGTGTAACAGCCGCAGAACCAGCACATGGTGTCGCAGAACGGGATGTGCATGTAGAGCGACAGCGGCGTCGCAGGGTCCAGCGACGCCAACCACCCTCGGTACACCTCGCCGTCCACGGTTTCGGAGAAGTGCGGCGCGGTGGGATAGCTGGTGTAGCGCGGTACCCGAAGGTCGTAGCGCTCGATGAGGGTTTCGATGGGCGCGGGGGTCATTGTGCCATCAAGGTATTCGCCGGTAAGGAAACGCCGTCGAATCGTAGTCTTCTTTCTCGATATACGAAACCAAACGCTGCGCCGATCACGAGACCTTCGATCCGGCGTCCTCGATAAGGCTTACGTGACCGATGATGCCGGTGCCCGGAATCCATCGGTAGACGGCGCATGCGGGCGGATCGGCGGCGAGTGCCGCGGGCGTGTGGTCGCTGAGCGACAGCACCACCTGCCGTGCCGCGCTCGGCGCCACGCTGGCCACGGTTCCGGCCCAGCGCACGTGCACCGGTCGGTGACTGTGGCCGCAGACCACGTGCTCCACCTGCGGATGAGCACGGACGATCCCGGCCAGGGCGTCGGCGCCGTCAAACGGCACCGGCTCCATGAAGCCGATGCCGACGCGGAACGGCGGATGGTGCATGAACACCAGTGTCGGGCGCGTTGGCGCCTCGGCCAGACGCGCAGCCAGCCAGCCCAGGCGGTCCGGACACATCCGGCCGGACGCCTCTCCGGCGATCACCGTGTCCAGGCCGATCAGTCGAACCGGGTGATCCTCGATCACGTAGTGCAGGAAGGCACCGTCGACCGGAAGATAGCCGCGATCGGCGAAGGCGGCGCGCAAACCCTCGCGGTCGTCGTGGTTGCCGGGAATCACGTAGACCGGGGCGCGGATGCGGTCGAGCGACCGGCGCAGGAGGGCGAAATCCTCGAGGCCGCCGTCGTCGGTGAGGTCACCGGTGGCCAGCACGACGTCGGCCGGCGGGTCCAGTCGATTCACGTGGGCGACTGCGGCATCCAGCGCCGCCACGGTATCCGTTCCGCCGAGCGGCCGATGATCCAGCCGCAGATGGATATCGGTGATCTGCGCGATGATCATCGCGGTGAACGTCCACAGGCCCTAGCGGGCTGCTAGCTCGGACGCCAGGCGATGACCTCCTGGCGCTGTTGTCCCAGGCCGGCGACGCCCAGTTCCACCACATCCCCGGCGCGAAGGAAATCCGGCGGGTCGCAGCCCAGTCCGACGCCAGCCGGCGTGCCCGTCGCGATCACGTCACCGGGCATCAGGGTCATGAACTGGCTCAGGTGGCTGATCAGGAACGTGACGCCGAAGATCATGTCGCTGGTGTTGCCGGTCTGGCGGCGGTCGCCATTGCGGTCGAGCCAGAGGTCCAGGTTCTGCGGGTCGGCCACCTCGTCGCGGGTCACCAGCCACGGCCCGATGGGCGCGAAGGTGTCCGCGCTCTTGCCCTTGACGAATTGTCCGCCCCGTTCGCGCTGGAACGAGCGCTCGGAGACGTCGTTGATCACCGCGTAGCCGGCGACAAATTCCAGGGCGCGCGCTTCCTCTACGTACTGGGCCTTGGTGCCGATGATCACCGCCAGTTCCACTTCCCAGTCGGTCTGGGTGGAGCCCTGCGGCATCATGATGGGGTCGTTGGGGCCGCTGAGCGCGGTGATCGCCTTGGAGAACACCATCGGCTCAGTGCGCGGTTTGCTTCCCGTTTCCTCGGCATGGGCGCGGTAATTGAGGCCGATGGCGAGGATCTTGCCAATCCCGGCGACCGGTGGACCGAGGCGCGGGCTGCCGTCCACCGGCGGCAGCTCGGCGGCGTTCAGCGTCGCCAGGGCGGCCAAGCGTTCCGGCGACAGCACGTCGCCCTCGATGTCGCTCACGTGGTCGGACAAGTCGCGAAGATGGCCGGCCTCATCCAGCATTCCCGGTCGTTCGGCACCCGGTGGCCCGTAACGCAGCAGCTTCATCGTTCCTCCCCAAGGTTGTTTGCGGCGCCGCAAACCTAACGCGGAACTCTCGCTGAGGTCGAGGTCCGCGTCATCGATCCGGCGCAGGGACCGCCCTGTGCGATCGCTGAAATTAAATAAAATTCTGCCAAAAATAAAAAACAAATAATCTTCAGGCATTTTCCGCATAAATACATGTTTTGGCAAATAGTGATCGGATCGCTTATAGTCTATTTCGTGGATAACGTGGGGCCGGTTGGTTCCCGACGGCAGGTAATGGTTTAAATCGATGATGACGCTGTTGAGAAGGCTCTTGCGCTTCCGGCGCGACGAGAAAGGTTCTCCGACGCTGGAGTTCGCGTTTGCCGCTCCGGTGCTATTCCTCATGGTCGCCGGAACCATCGAGTTCGGCATGGTCATGTTCGTCAATATCCTGATGGAAAGCAGCCTTCGCGACGCCGCGCGCTACGCCATCACCGGTCAGGAGCCCACGGCCGGCGATCGCGAGCAGTACATCATGGATGTGATCGGCCAGAAGACCTTGGGCCTGGTGGATATGGCCGCCGCCGACGTCCAGATCCTCACCTACCCGACCTTCAACGACGTCGGGCGTGGCGAGGACTACGTGGACGGCAACGGCAACGGTGCGTACGACGCCGGCGAGACCTACACCGACGAGAACGGCAACGGCGCATGGGACGACGACGTCGGCACGGCCAGTGCCGGCGGTGCCGGCCAGGTGGTCGTCTATCGCATCGACTACGACTGGCCGATCCTGACGCCGTTGGCGGCGCCATTGATCGGCGACGACGGCACGTTCCCGCTGCGGGCCTCCATCGCCGTGCGCAATGAGCCCTGGGAAGAGGAGAGCCTGTGATGCTCCGCTTCATTCGGTCCTTGATCCGCGATGTTCGCGGCAACCTGTCCGTCGAGCTGGCGATCGCCGCTCCGGTGCTCATGGGGCTGCTGCTGTGCGGCATCGAGATCACCCGCTTTGTGCTGATCAACCAGAAGGCTGAGCGCACGTCGGCCACCATCGCCGACCTGGTGTCGCAGTCGCACGGCATGAGCGAGGGCGAGATCAATAGCCTGATGGATGCCAGCAACTTCGTCATGGCGCCGTACAACATCGCCGATGACGGCCAGATCGTGGTGTCTTAGGTCAGCGCTCAGAGCGGCTCCGGGCCGCGCATCAACTGGCAGCGTTCCTTTGGCGGTGGCAGCGGCGGCAGCGCTATTGGATCGGAGGGTGGCGCCGCCACGTTGCCGAACGGCCTATTGGTCCGCGACGGCGAGAGCGTGATCGTCACCGAGGTGTTCTTCGACTTCGAGCCGATGCTGATGCAGGAAGTGCTGGACCCGGAGACCATCTACAAGTTCGCCGCCTTCCGGCCGCGGTTCTCGTCGCTGAAGACGATCTCGCCCTAGCCCGTCGTCAGTCGCCAACGGTTTCTCCGCCCCGCCGGTTCGGCATCGCCGACCACCGGCGGGGCGGTCCTTTGTTGCGCGTCTCCCATACGTGCCCGGACGCCCAAATTTCCGGGGTCCGTCGTATCTCTCGCGCCATCGCCCGTGCTATACTTACGGTCGAGGGAACGATCCCCCTCCAAACGCGGGGGTAAAATCACGATGGCCAACAACAACACGAAGCAAAGGCAGCCGGGGTCGCACCAACTCGTCGATTCCGACCGTCTCTCGACCGTTCTGGAACGGCATTCAATCTGGATTGGTTCCGGCTGGGAGATCGGCCAGCGGGCGGATCTGCACGGCGTCGATCTGCATCGCGTCGACCTTCACGGTGCGGTGCTCGAATCCGCGGATCTGCACCGCGCGGACCTGCATCGCGCCGACCTGCATGACGCCGACCTCAGCGGTGCCGATCTACGGTCGGCCGACCTGCACGGTGCGGACCTTCATCGCGCCATGCTTGACGGCGCGGATCTGCGGGAAGCCGATCTGCGTGGTGCCAACCTGACGTGGGTCTGGGGCCTGACCGCGTCCCAACTGGAAGGTGCGTACGGAGACGACGAGACGCAGTTGCCGGACGGACTGAGCGTCGAGTTCGGGCGGGTCGGACTGTCTTGATTCATCGTCGCCGGACGGGGCGTACGAGACTTAGCCGCTCCGGCGCTTGAGCTGGCCCTTGATCTGTCGTTCGACGGCACCGTTGCGGACGCGCGTAAACACGAGGTCCAGGCCGTCTTCCGTCAGCGTTCGCTCGTAGGTTTGGACCACGTAGTCGCCGTTGTCGGCGACAGTAAGCACGTTGACGGTGAGCGTCCGCTCGTTGATCCGGGCCCAGATGTGCGGGGCGCCATCCGCCGGGCTCGCCGCTTCGGGATCGCTGTCGATTCCGCTGATGGCCTGCCCCCGGTACAGGCCCCGGCGCAGCGCCGGTTCGAATCGCACCTCCTGGCTGCGGGACACCGGCTGCGCGCCGCTGTGGTAGATCATCGTCTCCCAGAACACGTTGAACCCGAAGGCGCCGTCGGCGCGGATCGAGACAAACAGCTCGCGGTTTCGGGTTTCCCCCATGGGGAACAGCGTGCGGCCCTCGAAGTCGCCGAAAAAGGATCGGATCGACACATCGTTCGCCGCGCCCTTGGCCGGTAGGCCGGCCACGGCCAGAATCGCGCCGAGGACAAGCCACAAAGTGAATGTGGCCGCGCGTCGGTTTGTTTCGGCGTGTCGTTCACGCATCCGTCAGCTCGCACCAGACCGGCGTGTGATCGGACGCCTTGTCCCATCCCCGGGGCGTTTTGTCGATGCCGGCATCGTTCAGCCGGTCGGCGGCCTGCGGCGACAGTAGCAGGTGGTCGATGCGCAGGCCGCGGTCGCCGGGCCAGGCGCCGGCGCGATAGTCCCACCAAGTGTAGCGTCCGGGTTGCGGGTCGATGGCGCGGATGGCGTCGGTGAGGCCCATGTAGACGATGGCACGCAAGGCGGCGCGGGATTCGGGGCGGCACAGGGCATCGCCGCGCCAGCTCTCGGGGTCGTAGACGTCGCCGTCGTCGGGCGCCACGTTGTAGTCGCCGCCAAGGACGAAGGCCTCTTCGTCCTCCAGCGTCCCGCGCACGTGTTCGTTCAGCCGCTTCAGCCAGGCCAGCTTGTAGGCGAACTTGTCGGAGTCCGTGGGATTGCCGTTCGGGGCGTAGATGGAGGCCACGCGAACGTTGCCGGTGAACGCCTCCAGGTAGCGGGCCTGGGGGTCTTCCGTGTCGCCCGGCAGCCGGTCCGCCAGGACCTCGATGGGGCGTTTCGAGAGGACGGCGACGCCGTTGTAAGTCTTCTGCCCGGTCGTTGCGGCGTTATAGCCGAGGTCCGCCAGTGGCTCGGCGGGAAACGCCTCGTCGACCACCTTGGTTTCCTGCAACAGCACCACGTCGGGAGCCGCGTCTTCGAGCCAGCGCAAAAGATGCGGGAGCCGTGCCTTGACGGAGTTGACGTTCCAGGTGGCGATCCTGACCACGGACCGGTCCCGCCGCGACCGTCTCTATTCGATTTCGCTAGATGGAAAAGGACGTTCCGCAGCCGCAGGTGGACGAGGCGTTGGGATTCCTGATGGCGAAGTAGGCGCCCATCAGGTCATCGACGAAGTCAATCTCCGATCCGCGCAGCAGATCCAGGGAGATGTCATCCACCACCACCACGACGCCGTCGCGTTCGAACACGCGATCATCCTCGTTGCGCTGGTCGTCGAGACTGAACCCGTATTGAAACCCCGAGCATCCGCCGCCCGAAACGCTGACGCGCAACATCAGGTTCTCGTTGCCCTCTTCGGACATCAGGACGGCGATGCGCGATACGGCCGAATCGGAGATGCGAAGCTCGCCATCGGCGATCAGTGTTTCGTCCGGCATGGGAACGGCCTCCATCTCCAACTCGTGTCATCCCGATACCCAATTCAGTGATCGTCGCCGATCAACCAAATCCAGGGATTTCGGGCACCCAGCAATAATTTAACCCGCCACCTCGTGGTGTCAAACCTGCTGGCTTCGACGGCTCCCCGGCAGGCCATCGGGCGGCGGCACATAGAGAATTAATTCAGTGTGGTTCCAACTTGTTCTAGTTTCGCCGCATGACCGCAAACAGCGCCCTAGCGCCGTGGGCTTGCCATCCGGAGGCGAGCCGCGGACGCCTATATCCCGAACCCGAAAGCACCAGCCGAACGCCGTTTCAGCGCGACCGCGACCGGATCATCCACTCGGCGGCGTTTCGCCGTCTGGAGTACAAGACCCAGGTTTTCGTCAGCCACGAGGGCGATTTCTTCCGTACGCGGCTGACCCACAGCCTGGAGGTGTCGCAGATCGCGCGGTCGGTCTGCCGCAGCCTGGGCCTCAACGAGGACCTAGCGGAAGCCCTGGCCCTGGCACACGACCTGGGCCACCCGCCGTTCGGCCACGCCGGTGAAGATGCGCTGCAGGAGGTGACACGGCCGTTCGGCGGCTTCGATCACAATGCGCAGAGTTTGCGTGTGGTGACGCGGCTTGAGCGCAAGTACGCGCGGTTCGACGGGCTCAATCTCACCTGGGAAACCCTGGAAGGGGTGGTCAAGCACAACGGGCCGCTGACCGGCACCGAGCAAAGCCGGCCACTGCCGTGGGCCATCGCCGAGTACGGGGAGGGCCACGACCTGGAACTGCACACCTATCCGGCCGCCGAGGCGCAGATCGCGGCGCTGGCCGACGACATCGCCTACAACAACCACGACATCGACGATGGATTACGCGCCGGCTTGTTCAGCATCGACGACCTGCGCGACGTGCCGTTGGTGGGACCCATGTTCGCACTGGTGGAGCAGGCGTTTCCCGATCTGGAGCGGACGCGGTTGATCCACGAGGCGGTGCGGTGGCTGATCGGCCACATGGTCAACGATCTGGTGACCGAAACCCGACGCAGGATCGATGAGTCCAAGCCCCGGTCGGCGGACGACGTGCGCGGCCTCGGCCGGCCGCTGGCGGCGCTATCGGCGGAGATGCAGGAGCACGACCAGGCGCTGAAGATGTTTTTGATGGAGAACATGTACCGCCACTACAAGCTCAATCGCATGGCCAGCAAAGCGCGGCGGGTCGTCAAAGACCTGTTCGGCCTGCTGGTGTCGGAGCCTGGTTGCCTGCCCACCGAGTGGCGGCGGCGCGCCGGCGCCCCGGCCACGGAAGAGACTGCCCGTGTGGTCACCGACTACGTGGCCGGCATGACCGACCGATTCGCCGTGGAGGAACACCGGCGGTTGTTCGATTTCGAATCAAGGATCTCATGAACCCCTTCGGACATTTTCAGGCACGGGTGGTGGAGGCAGTGGATGCCCTGGTGGCCGACGGCCACTTGCCAGCCGGTCTCGCCACCGACCGTGTGGCCGTGGAGCCGGCGCGCGAAGACGGCCGCGGCGACGTCTCCACCAACGCCGCTCTGGTGCTGGCCAAGCCGGCCGGAACCAACCCGCGGGCGCTGGCGTCGCTGTTGGCGGAGCGGCTGACGGCACTCGATTCGGTGTCGGCTGTCGACATCGCCGGCCCGGGCTTCCTCAACCTCACTGTCGACGCCGGCTTCTGGTACGGCTGCCTGCGACACATCCTGGACGTGGGCCGGACCTATGGCGACTCGGCCTCGGGTGGCGGCGAGCCGGTCAACGTGGAGTACGTGTCGGCCAATCCCACCGGTCCCCTGCATGTAGGCCATGGTCGCGGCGCAGTGGTGGGGGATGCCCTGGCTTCTTTATTGGAAAAAGCCGGTTACGCGGTTACCCGCGAGTACTACATCAACGATGCCGGTGCCCAGGTGGAGGCGCTGGCGCGAAGCGTTCACTGGCGCTACCGCGAGTCTCTGGGCGAGAGCTTGGGCCCCATGCCCGACGGCCTGTATCCGGGCGACTACCTGATTCCCGTGGGCGAATCGTTGGCCCAGCGCGACGGCGACCGCTGGCAGCACGCGCCCGAGGCCGATTGGCTGATGCCCATCCGGCAGTTTGCTGTCGATGAAATGATGGCCCTGATTCGCGAGGATTTGGCGGCGCTGGGCATCCGGCAGGCGGTTTTCACCTCGGAGCAGGCGCTGGTGGCCGAAGGCGGCGTCGACGCGGCGCTGCGGGCGCTGGAGGACCGCGGGCTCCTGTATACGGGCGTCCTCGAACCGCCGAAGGGCAAGACGCCGGACGACTGGGAGCCGCGACCGCAAACCCTGTTCAATGCCACGCGATTTGGCGATGACGTGGACCGGCCACTGCGCAAATCCGACGGCTCGTGGACCTATTTCGCCACCGATATCGCCTATCATTTGAACAAGTTCCTGCGCGATTTTAACAGTATGATCGATGTCTGGGGTGCGGACCACGGCGGCTACGTCAAGCGCATGCAGGCGGCGGTGCGGGCGATCTCCGACAATGCCGCCGACCTGGACGTGAAGCTGTGCCAGATGGTCAACCTGTTGGACGGCGGCAAGCCGGTGAAGATGTCGAAGCGCGCAGGCACCTTCGTGACCCTGCGCGAAGTGGTAGACGCTGTTGGCCGTGACGTGTTCCGGTTCATCATGCTGACGCGGAAAAACGACGCCCAGCTCGACTTCGATTTCGCCCGCGTGACCGAGCAATCGCGCGAAAACCCGGTTTTCTATGTGCAATACGCCCACGCCCGCTGCCGCTCGGTGCTGCGTCTGGCCGCCGAGGACCTGGGGGAGGATGCGGTGGAGGACTCGGCGTTGCATGACGCCGACCTGGGTTGCTTGACCAATCCGGGCGAGCTTGATTTGATCAAACAGATGGCGGGCTGGCCGCGCACCGTGGAGAGCGCGGCCGCCGCCCACGAGCCGCATCGGGTGGCATTCTATCTGCAGGATCTGGCCGCGTTGTTTCACCTTCACTGGACCAAGGGCAAGGACGACGCCCGGCTTCGCTTCGTTCAGTCCGACGATCGGCAACTGACCGCGGCGCGCCTTGCACTGGTGCGTGGCGTGCAGTTGGTGGTCGCGTCGGGGCTCGACGTGATGGGCGTGGAACCGGTCGAGGAACTCCGGTGATGGCGCGTTCCACCAAACCGGCGGCGGCGAAACGCACCGGGTCCTCCGGGGCGGCATCGCGGTGGCGGGGCAACGGCTCCGCAGGGCGGGTGATGCTGATCGCGGTGATCCTGAGCGTCGGCTTGGTTGGAGCATTGGTGGGCTGGCTCACCGTCGGCAGCCAGAACGGCGGTCGCGAATCGACCGACATCCCGCTGCTGAGGGCCGATGCCGGGCCCATGAAGGTACGTCCGGCGTCGCCGGGCGGGATGGAGATCCCGGACCAGGACAAGCTGATCTACGAACGCCTCTCCACTGCCTCCGGACCGCCACGGGTCGAACGGCTGCTGCCGCCGGCGGAAGCGCCGGCCGAGCCGCCGACGCCTGAACAGGCGATGCCTGAGAAGCCGATGACCGAGGGGGCGACCTCGGCGCCGGAACCGGAAGCGCAGGCCAAATCGGCGCCCGACCAGCCGCAGGAAAACGCCGAGCAGACCACGGCCGCACCGGCCACGGTGGCGAAGGTTGCGCCGGCGCCGCCACCGCCTCCGGCTGAACCAACCGAGAAATCGGTTGCGAAACCGGCGGCGAAAAGCCCCGCGCCGCCGACCAAGACGGCTTCCAAGACGCCGACCAAGACGGCTTCCAAGACGCCGTCCAAGCCGTTGCCGAAGGCGTCGTCCGGATTCGGCATCCAGCTTGCGGCCGTTCGGTCGGAAAAGAACGCCAACGCCGAGTGGAAGCGGCTCAGCGGCCGGTATGGCGAGGTGCTGGGCGGCCTGAAGCCCATCGTCAGCCGCGCCGATCTTGGCGACCGCGGGGTATTCTATCGCCTGCGCGCCGGTCCCATGGCCTCGGAGGCCGACGCCCGCTCTCTGTGCGCCTCGCTGAGCAAGCAACGGGTCGCCTGCCTGGTGGTCCGGCTCGGTGGGTGAGGACGATCGTGAGCCGCCGAACGCGGTGATCTTCGGCCTGTCGGGGCCAGTCCTGCGTGATGACGAGGCGGCGTTCTTCGCTGATGCCGATCCGCTGGGGTTCATCCTGTTCGCGCGCAACTGCCAGTCGCCGGATCAGGTTCGGCGGCTGATCGCGGACCTGCGCGCCGTCGTCGGCCGTGGTGATGCGCATGTACTGATCGATCAGGAGGGCGGTCGGGTCGCCCGCCTGGCAACCGCCCACGTGGCGGGGGGGGGCGCCGCCGGCGGCGCGGTTCGCCGAGTTGGCGCGGCATGACTGGCAGGTCGCCGTAGAGGCCGCGCGGCTGAATGCTCGGCTGATTGCCGCTGACCTATTCGAACTCGGCATCACCGTTGACTGCGCGCCGGTGCTGGACGTGCCACACCCGGACGGCGATCCGGTCATCGGCGATCGCGCCGCCGGCGATACACCCGAGCTCGCGGCGTTGCTCGGCGGAGCGGCCTGCGAGGGGTTCCTTGCCGGCGGTGTTCTGCCGGTGATCAAGCACTTGCCGGGGCACGGCCGGGCGAGCGTCGACAGCCATGTGGCACTGCCGGTGGTCGATGCGCCGCTGGCGGAGCTGGAACGGACGGACCTGCCGCCGTTCATCGCGCTTCACCATATACCGTGGGCGATGACGGCGCATGTGGTGTACACGGCCATCGACCCGTCGGCGCCGGCCACCCTTTCTGCGCGGGTGGTGGCGGAGGTGATCCGGGGGCGTATCGGCTTCGAAGGCGTGCTGGTGTCCGACGACTTGTGCATGGGCGCGTTGAGCGGCACGCCGGCGCGGCGGTCGGCGGCGGCGCTGGCGGCCGGCTGCGACGTGCTGCTGCACTGCAACGGTGTGCTGGCCGAAATGCAGGACTGCGCGGAAGGATGCGCGCCCCTCACCGCGGCGGCGACGGAGCGGCTGGCGCGTGGTGATGCTATGCGTCGGAAGCCCGATTCCTTCGATTCGGCAGCGGCCGTCGACCGGTTGGACACGCTGCTGGCGGCGGTGGGTGCGTGATGGTCGAGCACATCCTCTATCAGGTTTCCATCTGGGCGATTCCGGTGCTGCTGGCGATCACCTTGCACGAAGCCGCCCACGGCTGGGTGGCGTGGCGGCTCGGCGACGACACCGCTTACCGGCGGGGCCGGGTAACGTTCAATCCGCTGCGCCATATCGATCCGTTTGGGACCCTCATCCTGCCGGCCATGCTGCTGTTTCTTTCCGGCGGCCGGATGCTCTTCGGCTTCGCCAAGCCGGTGCCGGTGAACGCCCGGCGTCTGCGGCGACCACGTCGCGATATGGTGCTGGTGGCGGCGGCGGGCCCTGGTATCAACTTGGCGATGGCCATGGTGGCGGCGCTCGGCATCCATCTGCTGCCGCTGTTTCCCGACCCACTGGCCAACTGGGTGGGCAGCAACCTGGCTGCGGCCATTTGGATCAACGTGCTGCTGTGCGTGTTCAACATGCTGCCGCTGCCGCCGCTGGATGGCGGCCGGGTGGCGGTGGGCCTGCTGCCCTTTCCGCTGGCGGTCCGCCTGGCGCGGGTGGAACGCTTCGGCTTTTTCGTGATTCTCGCGGTGGTGTTCCTGCTGCCGTGGATTGGTGGCAAACTCGGTCTCGACCTGAACGTCTTCGAATGGCTGGTGCTGATCCCGGCGTTCCACATCGAGCAGGCGATCCGGCTGATCGCCGGACTCCTGTAGAGGCCGGGGAGGGGCTTCCGACGTGGTGAACGAAGACAGTCGCGATTTCGATGATGCGTTCCCGGTGGCGGACGATGAGGCGTTCGTCGTCGACGTGGACGGCTGGGAAGGCCCCATCGACCTGCTGTTGGCCCTGGCCCGGGATCAGAAGGTGGACCTGATCCATGTCTCCATCGTCCAACTCGCCGATCAATATCTGGACTTCGTCGCCCGCGTTCGCCGCGCCAACCTGGAGCTGGCGGCCGACTATCTGGTGATGGCGGCTTGGCTCGCGTATCTCAAGTCGCGGCTGCTGCTGCCGGCGCCGGCGACGGGCGAAGAGCCGAGCGGCGAGGAGATGGCCGCGGCGCTGACCTTCCAGTTGCAGCGTCTGGAGGCGATGCAGGAAGCGGGTGCAAGACTGATGGCGCGGCCGCGGCTCGGCCAGGAGGTGTTTGCCCGCGGCACCCCGGAAAGCCTGGACGGCGAAACCCGGACGGTAATCGAGGTGGGTCTTTACGACCTGTTGGCGGCCTATGCCGAGCACAAGAACCGCCAAGCCGTGCCGGCATTGCGGATCGAAGCCTCGGGCCTGGACTCGGTGGATGCGGCGCTGACTCGGATCCGGGCCGCGCTGGGTGGCGCCCCGGATTGGGAAAGCCTGTGGATGTTCCTGCCACCGGGGACGCTGGAGGGCCTGCGGACGGGGCAGCTTCGGGCGCGTTCGGCCCTCGCCGCTACCTTTGCCGCCAGTCTCGAACTGGCCCGCGAGGGGCGGGCGCGGATCCGACAGCCCAATGCCTTCGGGCCGATCTACGTGCGCCGCGCCGAACCGGAGAGGCACGAGTGAGCGCAACGGTCAACGACCATCACCTGCGGCTGTTGGAGGCCATGCTGTTTGCCTCGGCGGCGCCGCTGCGTGAGAGGGACCTGGCACGTCGGCTCCCCGAAGATGCGGATGTGGCGGTGCTGCTGGCGACTCTCGTCGATCGCTATGCGGACCGCGGCGTCAATCTGGTGCGGGCCGGCGATACCTGGGGGTTCCGCACCGCGCCCGACGTGGCACCGGCACTGGCGGAAGATCGGCAGGTCACCCGCAAGCTGTCACGGGCGGCCATCGAGACGCTGGCGATCATCGCCTACCACCAACCGGTAACCCGCGCCGAGATCAAGGAGATCCGCGGCGTCGGGTTGAGCAAGGGCATCCTCGACGTGCTGTTCGAGGAGGGCTGGGTGCGGCCCAAGGGACGCCGGCGGACACCGGGGCGGCCGGTGACGTGGGCGACGACGGACGCGTTTCTGGACCACTTCGGGCTGGAAAACCTGACGGACCTGCTGGGCCTGGATGAGCTGAAGGCGGCGGGCCTGCTGGACACCCGGCCGGCGATCCATGCCTATAGCGCCACGGCCGCTGGCGAGGACGGGGGAGCCGATACCAACGCCGACGAGCCGCTGAACCCGGACGGCTGATACCAAACGCGGCTGAAATAACCCCTTCGGCCGCGGCGTTGCGGCGGCCCAGCCTTTCTGCCATGATCCGCGCCCATCGGGGCTGGACACGCGAGAAACAAAACATGGGCACTTTCAGCATTTGGCACTGGCTGATCGTCCTGGCCGTGATCCTGCTGCTGTTCGGAGGGAAGGGAAAGATCTCCCAGATCATGGGCGATTTCGGTAAGGGATTGAAATCGTTCAAGAAGGGAATGAAGGAAGAAGACCTTTCCGAGGAGCCTGCCGCTATCGAAGAGAAGAAGGCGCTGCGCGCCGACGATAGCGCGGACGCCGAACCGGCGGCGAAACAGGATACGGCCGCGAAATCCTAGCCAAGAGGCAAGGCGTTTCTCCGAGGCACGAGGCAGATACGGGTTCGGGACGATGACCGGACCCGGTTCGCTTCGGCCATGGGGACCGTGATCCGCAGGAAACCGGCGGCCCGCCGGTGCGTCGGGGCGCCCGCAGAGCGCGGCAATGTTAGATATTGGCTGGCAAGAGCTATTCATCATCGCGGTCCTGGCGCTCATCGTCGTCGGGCCGAAGGACCTGCCGCAGGCACTGCGTGTGGTCACCGGGGTGGTGCGCAAGGCGCGCGGGCTGGCGCGCGAGTTCCAGAACGGCCTCGACGAAATGGTCCGCGAAGCGGAGCTGGATGACATCAAGCGCCAGGTTCAGGACGTGGGCCGCATCGACGTGGAGCGGGAGATCAAGGACACCGTCGATCCCACCGGGTCGCTGAGCGAGGAATTCGATCCGGCGGAGTTCGCCCGCGACCTTAAGGACCGTGTGGAAGGCGGACCACCTACCGGTCCGATGGCCAAGCCCGAGGCTGAGCCGATGGAGGAGACCCCGCCGGCGCCCCTGGAAACCGAACCCGCCAAGACCGCCACCGAGAAGACCGCCACCCAAGCGAAGGGCGGGGCAAAGAAGCCGAGAGCCAAGACCGCCGCCAAGAAACCGGCCGCACGTAAGGCGCCCGCCGCCAAGGCACCCAAACCCAAGGCATCGGCCGCGAAATCGCCGCCCACTCCGCCCGCAGCGAAGGACGCGCCGTGACCGACGGTACGCTCGACGATTCCTGCATGCCGCTGCTCGACCATCTGGTCGAGCTCCGCCGTCGCATGGTGTACAGCGTCGCCACCCTGTTGGTGCTGTTCCTCATCTGCTACGGCTTCGCCGAGAACATCTACGGGTTTCTCGTCCGGCCGCTGGCCGACATCCTGGCCGACATGGGCGGCGAGCGGCGGTTGATCTTCACCGCCCTGCACGAAGCCTTCTTCACCTATATTAAGGTCGCCTTCTTTGCGGCGATGTTCATTGGCTTTCCTGTCATCGCCAGCCAGATCTGGCTGTTCGTCGCACCGGGGCTGTACAAGAACGAGAAACGGGCGCTGTTGCCGTTCCTGGTGGCGACGCCGGTGCTGTTCTTCCTCGGCGGCGCGCTGGTCTACTACTTCATCTTTCCTCTGGCGTGGCAGTTCTTCCTCAGTTTCGAAACCGGCGCCGTTGACGGCGGTCTGCCGATCCAGCTCGAGGCCAAGGTGGACCAGTATCTGTCGCTGGTCATGCGGCTGATCTTCGCCTTCGGCCTCTGTTTCGAACTGCCGGTGTTGATGACGCTCCTGGCTCGGGTCGGAATGATCACCGCCGAGGGCATGAAGGCGAAGCGGAAGTACGCCATCGTCGCCGCCTTTGTCGCCGCCGCCATCCTCACCCCGCCCGACGTGATCAGCCAGATCGGGCTCGCGGTGCCGACGATCCTGCTCTACGAGCTGTCCATCGTCGCCGTGCGGATGGTGGAGCGCCGTCGCGCGGCGGCGGAGGCGGAATCGGGCATCGACGATGACGTTGAGGATGAGGTCGACGACGATGACGAGGCACCGCGCGACCCAAGTCCCTCCACATAGCCTGTTGCTCGCTTGACCACTGGGCGGGCATCGGCTACTCGCCCCGGCGAGGGATCTTCCCGGGAACGCTGCCAAGGTCCGTAGCACCCATGTTCGACATCCGCATGATCCGCGACGACCCGCAGGCCTTCGACGCCGGGCTGGCACGACGCGGCACGGCACCACAGTCGGCGTCGCTGCTGGCACTGGATGAGGACCGCCGCGCCGCGCTGTCCGAGGCTCAGGCGATCCAGACCGAGCGCAACCGTATGTCGAAGGCCATCGGCGAGGCCAAGCGGCGCGGCGAGGACGCCGACGAGCTGCTCGCCCAGGTCTCGACGTCCAAGGAGGCTGAGGCCGCCGCAGAGGAGCGGGCGCGTGCGGCGGAGACGTCGCTGGAGCGGGCACTGTCCGAGATCCCGAACCTTCCGGCCGCCGACGTCCCGGACGGTGCCGACGAGAGCGCTAACATGGAAGTGCGCCGCTGGGGGACGCCGCCGGCCTTCGACTTCGAGGCGAAGGAGCACGACGACCTGGGCCAGGGCCTGGGGATGATGGACTTCCAGCGGGCGGCGAAGCTGTCCGGTGCGCGGTTCGTGGTGTTGAGCGGACCGCTGGCGCGGCTGGAGCGGGCGCTGGCCCAGTTCATGCTCGACACCCACACGGCGGAGTTCGGCTACACCGAGGTCAATCCGCCGGCGCTTGTGCGCGACGAGGCGCTGTTCGGCACCGGCCAGCTGCCCAAGTTCGCCGAAGACCAGTTCCGCACCACCGAGGGGCTGTGGCTCATCCCCACGGCGGAGGTTCCGCTGACCAATCTGGTGGCCGACGAGATCCTCGACGACGGTGCCTTGCCGCTACGGCGTACGGCGATGACGTGGTGCTTCCGATCGGAGGCCGGCGCCGCCGGCAAGGATACCCGCGGGATGATCCGTCAGCACCAGTTCACCAAGGTGGAACTGGTCAGCATCACCCGCCCGGAGGACTCGCCGGCGGAGTTGGAGCGAATGACCCAGTGCGCTGAAACGGTGCTGCAAAGGCTGGACTTGCCCTATCGCGTGGTGACGCTGTGCACCGGCGACATGGGGTTTGCCGCCCGCAAGACCTACGACATCGAGGTCTGGCTGCCGGGGCAGGATCGCTATCGCGAAATCTCCAGCTGCTCCGACTGCGGCGACTTCCAGGCGCGAAGGATGAAAGCCCGCTATCGGCCGGCAGACGCCAAGGGCACCCGCTTCGTCCACACCCTCAACGGCTCTGGCGTCGCCGTCGGCCGGACGCTGGTGGCGGTGCTGGAGAACCACCAGCGCGAGGACGGCTCCATCGCGGTCCCGGAGGCGCTGCGCCCTTACATGGGCGGCTTGGAGGTGATTATTGGACCGTCTCCATGAGCGGCTTGTGTTGGCCCGGTCGCGGGTGCTGATTACCAACGACGGTATTGAGGCCGAAGGGCTCAAGCTTCTGGTCCGCATTGTTCGCAAGCTCGCTGCCGAGGTGTGGATCGTCGCACCGGAAACCGAACAGAGCGCCGCCAGCCAGTCGATCACCATGCGTCGGCCATTACAGGTTCACCAGCGGGGCACGCGGCGCTACAGCGTCGACGGTACGCCCACCGACTGCATTCTGCTTGCTGCCCACAAGATCATGAAGGATCGGCCTCCCGATATCGTTCTGTCGGGGATTAACCGCGGCGGCAACATGGGCGAGGACACCGTCTATTCGGGTACCGTCGCTGCTGCCCGCGAGGCGGCGATGCTGGGCTTCCGGTCCGCGGCGCTGAGTATCGTCTATCGAAATGGCGGTACGGTGCGGTGGGCCACCGCCGAGGCCTGGGTGCCGAAGGTGCTGGCGGGGCTCGCCGGGCTCGAATGGCCCGGCGGGGTGGTGCTCAACGTTAACGTCCCTGACGTGGAGGCCGACGCGGTTGCCGGGGTGCGGGTGGCCTGGCCGGGTCGGCGGAAGATCGGTGGTGACATCAGGGAGGGCACCGATCCCCGCGGCCGGCCGTTCTTCTGGATCGGCCACGACCGGGAGGAGGACCGGCAGCAGGACGCAACCGACCTCCACGCCGTCGACGGGGGATACGTGGCCATTACCCCGTTGGCCCTGAAGCTGGCCGACGATCACGCCATGTCGGCCTTGAGCGCCGTGTCCTCGTGGTAAGGCCGGACTCCGGGAAGATCCGCCTGGTGATGGCGCTGCGCGGCGCCGGGATCACCGATACCCGTGTCACCGCGGTGATGGAGCGAACCCCACGCGAGCCGTTTGTACCGGCGCCGCTGCGGGACAAGTCGTACGATGACGCCACTCTGTCCATCGCCTGCCACCAGACCTTGTCAGCACCCATCGTCGTCGCACGCATGACCGAGGCGTTGCAGGTGGGCGATCGTATGAAGGTGTTGGAGATCGGCACCGGCAGCGGCTACCACTCGGCCATCCTGGCCCGCTTGTGCCGGCGGCTCTACACCATTGAGCGGTTCCGCGACCTGCTGATGGAGGCCGAGGCGCGGCTGATGGCGCTGGGCATCACCAACGTCACCACGCGAACTGGCGATGGCACCCGAGGCTGGCCGGAGCAGGCGCCTTTCGATCGCATCATCGTCACCGCCGCGGCCGCTGACGTGCCGCCGGTGCTGGCCGATCAGCTGGGCGTCGGCGGGATCATGGTGTTTCCCATCGATGACGGCTCCGGGCACCAGCGGTTGTTGCGCGTGCGGCGCACGGAAGATGGGCTGGACACCGAGGACCTGGGCGAGGCCCGGTTCGTCCCCTTGATCGCCGGTGGCCCGAGCGCCTGATTGCGGCTTCGGCCGGTGTCCATCATACTTCCGCGCCATGCGTACGCGCTCGTGGTCCGTCGCTGCCAAGCCGCTCGCCATCGCCCTGGCGCTGACGGTCGGTGCGTGCGGCTGGGTGGAATGGCCGCCCAAGTCCATGCGTTATCAGGGGCCCGATCCTGCCACCGCGCCACCGCAGGCGACGCCGCAGCAGCAGCAGGCTTCGGTGCCCACCGAGTCGCAGCCGACAGTTGCCCCGCCGCCTGCGGCGGCTTCTCGAAGCGATACGGCGTTCGTCAACGCCTCGGCGGTAAAGGTAGGGCCGGGCGACACCGTCTACGCCCTGTCCCGGCGGCACCGCGTCTCGGTGCGAGCGATCATCGAGGCCAACAACCTGAAGCCGCCCTACCATTTGCGGGTGGGACAGCGGGTGGTGCTGCCGCGCGATCGCCGACACGTGGTGCGCAAGGGCGAGACGCTATACGGCATCGCGCGCGCTTACGGGGTCGATTCGTATGTCCTGGCGAGCGCCAACCGCCTCCAATCGCCCTACGCGTTGGTGGTCGGACAGGACCTGCGGATCCCCCGGTCGGGAGCCGGCAGCAGACCGTCCACGTCGGTGGCCACGGCGCCAACCGGAGTGGTGACGGCGGGACCGGTGCCGCCGCCCGCCCGACCATCGGCCGTGCCAGCGCCATCTGGCGGGCCGCCATCGTTCATCTGGCCGGTGAAGAGCAAGGTGATCTCCAGATTCGGTGCCAAGTCGGCCGGGCTGCACAATGACGGCATCAACATCGCCGCGCCGCGTGGGACCCCGGTCCGCGCCGCCGAAGCGGGGGTCGTTGCCTATGCCGGCAACGAGTTGCGCGGATTCGGCAATCTGCTGCTGATTCGCCACGCCGACGGTTGGGTCACCGCATACGCCCACAACGAGGCGCTTCTGGTGGCCCGGGGCGACAAGGTTCGCAAAGGGCAGGAGGTGGCACGCGTCGGCTCCACCGGCGGAGTCAGCCGCCCGCAACTGCACTTCGAGCTGCGCAAGGGCGACCGGGCGATCGACCCGATCAAGCGACTCCGCAGCCGCGTGTAGCCCGGATTTCTCACCAGGATCGGAGTTCACGCGGCCTCATCGGTCCAACAGGGCAGAAGAACGGCGCAGCGCGATGCGGGGCCATCGGGCAAGCCGTTCGACACACCCTGTCGAGCCGAGGTGGCCGCCCTGAGGGTCGCGGTCCGGCGGCCACCCGCGGCGTCGCGGCGCTCGAACGATGTCCCTGCATCGCCCTTCGCGTCGCTCCTATCGGACCGGCACGCCGGGCCCGCGACGTGGACCGCGACCCTGATGAGAAATCCGGGCCAAACCTCTGCCACGCTCCGCCCATCCGGTTTTCGAGTCGGTCGGTCGATCATCGGCGCCGCGGGAAGCATTCCATAAGCAAAAATTTGATAAAATTTTAGAAAAAAATCGATAAAGTTAAGTAACGACATGGTTATAAATTAATAATTCGCGGTAATATTGACCCTGTGCTATATGAATTCCAATGCCGTCCGTAGGGCATGTTTGAAGGCAGGCGCGCCGGCGCAAAAAATAAAGGGGTTCCTGTCCCCAGTGCGCCGCCTGAGAACATCATCGGACCGGCCTTGGCGCCAGTATGGAGTTGATGATGTTGAAGCTCACCATTCCCACGGACCCCGAGATGGACGAGTCCTCCGGTCCGGCCGAACCGAACGCCCGGTCGCGCCGTTCTATGCAGGTGATCGTGTTTTCCTCGCAGAAGGGCGGATCGGGTAAGACCACTTTGTGTGGTCACCTTGCCGTGCAGGCGGATCTTGCCGGTGCCGGCCCGATCGCCGTGATCGACACCGACCCCCAGGGCAGTCTGGCCCAGTGGTGGAACGCCCGGACCGCCGAAACGCCGCTGTTCATGAAGGCGCAGGTGGATTTCCTGCACGAGGACCTGGATCAGCTCGAACGCTCCGGCGTCCGCTATGCCTTCATCGATACGCCGCCGGCGGTGACTGAGACCATCAGCCGGATCGTCGCTCATGCCGACTTGGTGGTGGTGCCGACGCGGCCGTCGCCCCACGACCTGCGCGCCGTCGGTGCGACCCTGGACATCATCGAGAGCCAGAAGAAGCCGTTGGTGTTTGCGGTGAACGCGGCAGCGCCGCGGGCGCGGATCACCAGCGACACCGCGGTCGCCCTGTCGCAGCACGGCACGGTGGCGCCGGTCACGTTGTTCCACCGCATCGATTTTGCCACCAGCATGATCGACGGCCGGACGGTGATGGAAGCCAAGCCGGAATGCCGATCGGCCGAGGAAGTGGCCGCCCTTTGGGAGTATGTGGCCTCGCGCCTGGAGCGGGAGGAAGCGCCCGTCACCCGAGGTATCGGCGTCTACAAGGAAATTCGTCCGAGCGGTGGTTTTGGCCGCCGGCGTGCCGTGCAGCCGATGGCCATCGGGGGTTAACACAATGAATCGCACTATCCCAACACTCGACGGGCGGCTGTTCGCCCGCAAGGGCGAAGCGGCGCCGGCAGCGGCCGTTGCCGGCCGATGGTCCGGCGCCGTAGCCGAGGAGCCTGGGCCGCAACAGGCGGCGGAGGGCTGCACCGACGGTGCCGCCAAGCTGTCGGTGCTGATCCGGCGCAATCCGGCGGGTCATGCCGGGTCCAGTGACGTGGCCAATGGCCGCGCGTATCCCTTGCCGCGATCGAAGCAGGGCTTTCGCCGGCCGCAGGGCACCATCGATCCGGCGTCGGTGCGTCCGCGTCGACAGCTCACGGTTCGCCTCGATCAGCGCGACTTCGGGCGTTTCAAGAACCTCGCCGAGACGTGGAACACGTCGTATCAGAGCATTCTCGAAAGCGCCGTCACCGCCTTCGTGACCGAGGCCGTCACCGGGCTCGGCGAGACCGCTGCCGCCTACGGCGGGGGCGGACGCCGCTGATTCTCAAGCAGTCTCTTACGCCCAGCCGCCGGCGAACGGCAGCACCGTACCGGTAATGAAGCCGCTGCGATCAGACGCCAGAAAGGCGATCGCAGCGGCTGCCTCGTCGGGGCGCGCTAGGCGACCCAGCGGTACATTACCGACGATCTTTTTCCGCGCCTCAGGGTCCGCCAGCAGCGACTCCGGGAAGTACGTGGGGCTCTCGACGAAGTTCGGCGCCAACGCGTTTACCTGGATGTCGAAGGGTGCCAGTTCCTTGGCCAGCGACAGCGCCAGCGCATTGGCGGCCCCGCGCGCCGCCACGTACATGGCGTAGTTGGGAAGGCCCCGAAGCGGCGCCGCCGAGGTGACGAAAACGATCTTACCCCGGCGCGCCCGCTTCATCATCGGCACAACCGCGCCGGTCAGGGCGAAGGGCCGCGTCACCAGCGCTTCCAGGCCGGCGCGCATGTCGTCGATCCTCGCGTCGTCGACCGGCGCCCGAATAGCTGGAAAGGCATCGTTGTGGACCAGGATGTCGATCCGCTCGTGGCGCCGTTCCACCGCTGCGGCAATGTCGTCGGGTGTCTGCTCGGCCAACGGTTCCAGGCCCGGATGATCGGCAGCGAAGCGGTCGCGGGCCTCTGGATCGACGAAACCGTCGTCGTGGCACAGCACGGTGGCGCCCTGGACGGCGAGCTCCACCGCCGCCGGCCGGCCGACGAAGTGGGCCACGTGGGTTACCAGTGCGACACGGTCGTTCAGCATCGTTACTTCCCCCCGTCCAGACGCTTGCCGAGCTCGCCGGCCAAATCTTGAATGAACTGCCAGGCGACCCGCCCGGAGCGGCCGCCGCGGGTCATCGACCATTCGTTGGCCCGCGCCCGTAAGGATTCGGACGGGATGTCCAGGCCGAAGTGCTGGGCATATCCTTCCACGATGGCCATGTAGGTGGGCTGGTCGCAGCTGTGAAATCCAAGCCACAGGCCGAAGCGGTCCGACAGCGAGACCTTCTCCTCCACCGCCTCCGCCGGGTTGATGGTCGTCGATCGTTCGTTCTCGATCATGTCGCGCGGCATCAGGTGGCGGCGATTGGACGTGGCGTAGAACACCACCGTTTCCGGCCGGCCCTCGATGCCGCCCTCCAGCACCGCCTTCAGCGACTTGAAGGACGCGTCGCCGCCATCGAACGACAGATCGTCACAGAACAGCAGGCATCGCCGAGGCGCCGCCCGCAATAGCGCCAACAGCCGCGGCAGCGTGGGGATGTCCTCCCGATGGATCTCGATCAGCGCTAGCGGGTCGTCCACTTCCTTGTTCACCGCGCCGTGCACGGCCTTGACCAGCGAGCTCTTGCCCATGCCGCGCGCCCCCCACAGCAGGGCGTTGTTGGCCGGTAGGCCGCGGGCGAATCGGCGGGTGTTGGCGAGCAGCGTCTCCGCCTGACGGTTGATGCCGCGCAGCAGCTTCAGATCGATGCGATTGATCTCGGGAACTGCCTGTAGGCGCGCGCCGTCGGGGTGCCAGATGAAGGCATCGGCGTCGGTCAGTGTGGCGCCGGCCGGCGGCGCAGGCGCGAGGCGCTCGAGGGCGTCGGCCACACGCGCCAGGAGGGCGTTGAGGTCCGGGTTGTTCATGGCGGCGCCACGGTATCAGCAACATCATCGGCTGTCACACGCGCGCCGACCGCTCTTCTGTTGCCGTTTGCACATCGCCGACGGGCGGCTATAGTCGCCGTCTTTCCGGCCCATGCCGGGGCCACAAGCTTGAGGAGTCACCTATGTTCGTCTCGACGGCTTTCGCGCAAGCGGACGGCGCTGGCGGGGGCCCGGGCGGACTCGAGGCATTCCTGCCCATCATCCTGATCTTCGTCGTCTTCTACTTCCTGCTGATCCGGCCGCAGCAGAAGAAGATGAAGCAGCACAAGGAAATGCTGAACGCCGTGCGACGGGGCGACCGGGTGGTGACCGGCGGCGGCATTGTCGGGACCGTCACCAAGGTGGTGGACGACAATGACGTGATGGTGGAGATCGCGGACGGGATTCGCGTCCGCGTGCAGCGGGCCTTGATTTCCCAGGTGGTGGCCAAGACCGAACCGGTGAAGGAGACAACCGGCAGCGGCAAGGGGAGTGGTGGCGGCGAATCCGGCGACGAGCAGGGCCAGAGCGGCCAGCAGGCGAAGGGGGGCGGCTCGCTGCTCAAGAAGCTGCTCGGCGGCAAGGCCGACTGACGGGATCCAGGACGACAGCTCGGCCTATGGTTTACATTGCCCGATGGAAGGTTGTGCTGGCGCTGGTCATCTGCGCCCTCGGCATCGTATTCGCGTCGCCCAATCTGGTGCAGCAAAGCACCGCTGACGCACTCCCCGATTGGCTCCCCAACAAGCAGATTGTCCTCGGCCTCGACCTTCAGGGTGGGTCCCACCTGTTGCTGGAGGTGGACGTGGACGAGGTGATCAGGGAGCGCGTGGAAGCCCTGGTCGACTCCGTGCGCGCCGAGCTGCGGGGCCCACGCATTTGCTATCGCAATCTGGGCGTCGAAGGGATCACCGTCGGCATCACCATCATTGACGAAGCACGGTTGGACGAGGCGGTGGACCTGATCCGCGACGTCGACCCCGATACCGAGGTCACCCGCGGCGATGGTGGCCGTCTCACCCTGGCGTATACCGAGGAAGCCTTGAACGAGCGGCGGTCGGCGGTGGTCGATCAGTCCATCGAGATCGTCCGCAACCGCATTGACGAAACCGGCGTGCGGGAACCCACCATCCAGCGGCAGGGCGCCGACCGCATCCTGGTTCAGCTCCCCGGCGTGGACGATCCGGAACGGATCAAGCGGTTGTTGGGCGAGACGGCAAAGATGACCTTCCATCTCCTGGACGACCGGGTCAGTGCCAACGAGGCTATGGCCGGCCGGCTGCCGCCGGGGTCCATGCTGGTCCCCTCCGCCGACGAGGTTCTCTCCAGCGACGACCCGGTGATGTACGTGGTGCGGAAACGGGAACTGGTGAGCGGCGATAACCTCATCGATGCCCAGCCCACCTTCCAGCAGGGCGAGCCGGTGGTGAATTTCCGCTTCGATGCCGCCGGCGGCAGGCGTTTCGGCGACGTGACCACCGACAATGTGGGGCAGGTCCTGGCCATCGTCCTCGATAATGAGATCATCAGCGCCCCCCGCATCCGCGAACCGATTCTCGGCGGCTCGGGGGTGATCAGCGGCCAGTTCACGGTCCAGTCGGCGCAGGACCTGGCCCTTTTGCTGCGCGCAGGCGCCCTGCCGGCGGACTTGACGATCCTTGAGGAACGCACGGTCGGGCCTGGCCTCGGCGCCGATTCCATCGCTGCCGGCAAGGTCGCGGCCATCGTCGGTCTGGTGCTGGTGGTTGTATTCATGGGGGTGGCCTACGGGCTGTTCGGGCTGATGGCCGACGTGGCCCTGCTGCTGAACATGATCCTCATCGCAGCTGCCCTGTCGGTGTTGGGGGCGACGCTGACGCTGCCCGGCATCGCCGGTATCGTACTCACCATCGGCATGGCGGTGGATGCCAACGTGCTGGTGTTTGAGCGCATCCGTGAGGAAGTGCGCGCCGGGCGAACGCCTATCTCCGCGATAGACGCCGGCTATTCCCGCGCCATCACCACCATCATCGACGCCAACGTCACCACGCTTATCGCCGCAGTGCTGTTGTACGCCTTCGGCTCGGGACCGGTGCGCGGCTTCGCCGTCACCCTGGCCATTGGCATCGTCACCTCCATGTTCACCGCCTTGATGCTCACCCGCATGGGCGTTGTGGCGTGGCTGCGGCGCACGCGCCCGCAGGCGCTGCCGGTTTAGGGGCGCAGCGGTTATGCGCGCACTCAGGCTCGTTCCGGCCGGCACCAACATCCCGTTCGTGAGCGCCCGGCGACTGTTCTTCGCGCTGTCGGCGGCGATGGTGGTGGCGTCGATCGCGCTGTTCGCCATCCGCGGCCTCAACTACGGCATCGATTTCCAGGGCGGCATCCTCATCGAGGTGCGTACGCCGCAACCGGCGGACCTGGGCGCGCTGCGGGCGGATCTCGGCGGGCTCGGCCTCGGCGAGGTGGGCCTGCAGGAGTTCGGCGACCCGAATACGGTGCTCGTGCGCCTCCAGAAGCAGCCGGGGGGCGACGCGGCGCAGCAAGCGGCGGTGACCGTGGTCAAGGAGGCCCTGGGCACGGACCTTGAGTACCGCCGCACCGAGTTCGTCGGCCCGAAGGTCAGCGAGGAGCTGTTCCGCGACGGCGTCATGGCCGTTTCGGCGGCGATTCTGGCGATCCTGGTCTACATCTGGTTCCGCTTCGAGTGGCAGTTCGGACTGGGCGCCGTCATCGCCCTGGTTCACGACGTGGTCACCACCATCGGCCTGTTCGCCTTGCTGGGCCTGGAGTTCAACCTGTCGACGGTGGCGGCGATCCTGACCATCGCCGGCTACTCCATCAACGACACCGTGGTGGTCTACGACCGCGTGCGCGAGAACCTGCGCCGCTACAAGACCAAGCCGCTCCCGGATCTGCTCAACCTATCCATCAACGACACCCTGTCACGGACGGTGATGACCAGCGTGACCACACTTCTCGCGCTGTTGGCGCTGTACACGCTGGGCGGCGAGGTGATCCGCGGGTTCATCTTCGCGATGATCTGGGGCGTGGTGATCGGCACCTACTCGTCCATCTGTCTGGCGGTGCCGTTGCTGCTGTACCTGGGCATCCGGCGGGGCGACACCGCGTCGGGGGCACCGACGGGAACCGAGGTCGCTGCCAAACAGCCATGAGCGGCCTCGACATCACCCCGGCGGTTCCGGCAGGGCGTCAGGTGGTGCAGGCGTATGGCGACGGTGGGTTCCGCATTTCCGGTCAGGCTCATCGCGGCTCGGTGGTGGTGTTTCCCGACCGCACGACGGCTTGGGCGGTCACCTCGGCCGAGGCGATCACAGCGGACGCGTTGACGGCTGCCATGGCCGATGCGTCGCCGGTGGATATTCTGCTGGTGGGATGCGGCCGCCGGTTCCAACCGCCACCCAAGGGGCTGATCGGCGAACTCCGTCAGCGAGGGGTGGCCGTGGAATGGATGGACACCGGTGCCGCCTGCCGCACCTACAACGTGCTGCTGGGTGAAGACCGCAGGGTCGCCGCGGCGCTCATCGCCGTCGAGTAGCAATGCCGCCAACACGAAAAAGGCCCGGCGGTACTGCCGGGCCCGTTCCGCAAGGAGACTGCCTGCGCCGGTTCAGGCGTTCGCCAGGTTCTCGGCGACGAAATCCCAGTTGACCAGGTTGTCGAGGAACGCCTGGACGTAGTCGGGGCGCCGGTTCTGGTAATCCAGGTAGTAGGCGTGCTCCCAAACGTCGCAGGTAAGCAGCGCCGTCTGCCCGTGCACCATGGGCGTGTCGGCATTGCCGGTCTTGGCGATCTTCAGGGCGCCGTTCTCGGCCACCAGCCATCCCCAGCCGCTGCCGAACTGGGTGACACAGGCGTTCTTGAACTCGTCCTTGAAGGCGTCGAAGGAACCGAAGGCCGAATTGATCGCCGAGGCGAGGTCGCCTGTCGGCGCGCCACCGCCGCCCGGCTTCATGCAGTGCCAGTAGAAGGTATGGTTCCACACCTGCGCCGAATTGTTGAACACGCCCGCCTTGGCGGGGTCGCCGGCCGACTGCTTGATGACATCCTCAAGCGATGCCGAGGCCAGCGGCGAATCCTTGGTCAGGTTGTTGAGGTTGACCACATAGGTGTTGTGGTGCTTGCCGTGATGAAAATCCAAGGTGTTGGCGGAAATATGCGGCTGCAGCGCATCCTTGGCATAAGGAAGGGCCGGAAGTTCAAAAGCCATGAGTCCCTCGAATTGCTTGGTTGATTGACGTTGGGTCTGCTCAACATATGGCGTGGCCGGGGGTCAAGAAAAGGGGAGAGCGCGACGAATCCCGGCGCGGAAACGGTAGTGCCGTGCCGATCGGGTTTACCGGAAACCGACGGCCGCGCGCAGCAGCGTCGACCAGCGGCACAGTCGGCGCTGCCAGCCGCTCAGGCCAACGCGGCCTTGCAGCGGATCGGCCACACGGAAACGACGCGCCAGCTTGCGCGCCCGGCAGAGGACGATGGCGGTGTGCATGCTCAAGCCGCGCGATTGGATCAGCTTCGGCAGCGGTGCGGCTTCCCGCAGCAGGCGGTCGACGCCATCAAGAGTCCGGTCGATGACGGCGCGGGTCTGGCCCTTGGCCTTCGGCGCGGACAAATGGAAATTGGTGATGGTGGCGTCGCGCATGAACTGTTCGGGGATGCACAATCGGTGGAGGTCCGTGGAGGGATCCTTGCAGTCGCGCAATCGCTTGAGGATTCGCAGCGCGGCGCACATGGCGTCGGTGGGCCGACCGCAGACGGCGGTGTCTTCGCCCAGCAGGTCGAGCATGTGGCGGCCGATGGGGGCGGCGGCGAACTGGCAATACACCATCAGTTCGCTCCACGTCCGGCTCTGATGGCCACTCACGTCGCGCTTGAAGGCTTGCAAGATGTGCCTGGCATGCTCGGGGCTGATCCCGGTGGCGATCAGGCTGCCGCGGAAATTCGAGACCACTTGGCGAGCTTCTTCGGACCAGTCGGCGTCCTCGGGGCTCGTGAGCGCCGCTTCCAGCGCTTCCAGTCGCGCCGTCTTCTCCGCCGGCCGCAGCCAAGGTGTATCGGCGATCCCGTCGGCCAGACGGACGAAGCGGCCGAAATCGATCACGTGGGAGCGCAGATGCGCGGGAAACAGTCCCGGCATCAGCGAGAAATTGGCGTCGCCGCCGAGACGGATCAGATCCATGACCGTTCTCGCTGCCGTGCGTTCCGCGGCCCCATATAGGGCACATCCGAAGCCGCGAGAAAAGAGCGTCGATGCCCGAACTCGATACCCTGACTCAGGACGTCCGCCGGTTCGACAATGACCGATTCGTCTGCGCCCTGTTTGCGCCGCCGGCGGAGCGCGAGGCGCTGACCGCGCTCTATGCGTTCAACCTGGAAGTGGCGCGGGTACGGGAATCGGTGCGTGAAACCCTGTTGGGCCATATGCGGCTGCAATGGTGGCGCGACGCCTTGGACGGGATCTTTGCCGGCCAGCCACCCGCGCACCCGGTCGCGCAGGCACTGTCGACGGCGGTGGAGCGGTTTTCCCTCAGTCGCGAGCCCTTCGACAGGCTGCTTGCGGCGCGTGCCGCCGATATGGACGACCAGCCGCCCGAAGACCTGAGGGCCCTTGAGGCCTATGCGGAGGCCACGTCCGCGACCCTGTGCGAGGTGTCGCTGGGGGTGTTCGGTACGGCGGACGGGCCGGCGGTGGATATGGCCCGTCACCTGGGGATCGCCTGGTCGATGATCGGCCTGGTTCGCGCGGTCCCATTCCACGCCCAGGCCGGCCGGTCCTATCTGCCGCGTTCGCTGTGCCGTCAACATGGTGTCGGCCTTGACGGCGTCTTCACCGGCGGTGGTGTCGTTCCTGGGCTCGATCGGGTCATCGCCGACGTCGCGGCGGCGGCCGGCGACCATCTGGCAGCGGCGCGCGCCGGCCGCTGGTCGGTACCCGGTCGGGCCCTACAGGTCATGCTGCCGGCGGTGCTGGCCGATGGCCACCTGAGGTCTTTGGCTCGCGCCGGCTACGATCCCTTCGATGCTCGTGTCCAGAGGCGCGGCCCATGGCAACTCGTCCGCCTCGCAGCCCACGCCGCAGGTCGGCGCTATTAGGAGGCTACCGGAAGGAACGCCGGCGGATAAGCATCAGGTCGATGCTCGACAGCTGAGGAAAGATGGTCGGTGATGCCGGCGCATACAGCAGCAAGGCGCCGTTGTCGCTGTCGGGGAAGTCGCCGCGCGCATCGTCGAATCGGCGAAGTTCCAGCAACTGCGCCGCAGTCGTCCCGCCCTCGGCCGCGACACTCTGCCACATCAATGTTGGGTTGGCCTGACGTGGGCCGCCGAACGGTCGGATCTCGCGTTTCAGGACATCCGTCGGTGGGCCGAGCTGCGATTCCAGGTAGGCGGCGATGGCCGTGAAGGATTGTGACGGGAACACCGCGTGGAAGCGGGTGGCCGCATCGTCCTCATAGCGCACGATCGCCTTCGGTCCGCGATAGAGGATCGTCGTGGTATCGAAATGCCGGCGGACGTCTTCGGGCCAGTCCACGGCCTCGACGCAGGCGAACAACGTTCCCCGGGGCCGCTCGACGCATCCGGCCCGGCGCACGTCCTCCGCCGGCGGCGCCTTGCCCAGGGCCAGCGACCGCCCCAGCATCAAGGTCACCCCCTGCAACGGCGGCCGCGAGCGCGGGGCGAACGCCGTGTCCACCTCGTCTTTCGGAGACGCCTCCGCCGCCGCCTTCGTCGGCGTTGTCGTCGCCGAGGCCAGGACCGTCCCGGAGTTTGTCAACGCGGCCACCTGTGGCGCCGCACCGTTGCCGAGCCCCGCTTCGCCGCCGAGGTTGGCTTGCGGTTCGCCCTGGTCGCCGGTGGATGGCGCCGGATCCGGGATCGGGGGAGGGTCCACCGATACGCTCGGCGCGGTCTGTTCGATCAGCGGGGTACCGCTGCGGACGGTGTTATCCGGATTGCCGCCGGCGGAGGTGGCAAAACCGGCCGCGGCCTTGGCGGCGCCATCCTCGGCGCCGTCCCCGGTGCCGGGGTCGCCCTGCCCAAGGGCCACCGTTTCTGCCGTCGCATTGGCGTCAGGCGGGCGGACCTGGCCGAGGATGGGCAGCGTCGCACCGGCGACGGTCGTGTTGAGGTCGAAGGGGCTTTTGCCGTCGGCGGCCGGTGGGGCGTTTGCGCCGGCCGTCGGCAACGGATCGGCGGCCACTCCCATCACCGGAACGGCCGGCGGCGCGTCCCCGCCGGTGTCCGCGGCCGAGTCGAAGCTCGCAATTGGCCGGTCGGATTCCGGTTCGCCGCGGGACGTGGCCGAGGTTGCCTCACCGGTGCGTCGGAAACTGCGGACGGACAGCAGGAAATGAGCCACTTTGAAGTGCCCGCGTTCCACGGCCACGTCCACGGGGGTCATGCCCCATTCGTCGCGGGCGTTGAGGCGGGCGCCCGCCGCCACCGCGGTTTGCGCGCCGGCCAGGTCTCCTGCCTCCGCCGAAGCGAAGAGGTCACGGGTCGCCTGAGCCGGATCCGTTTCCAGCGCCAGCGCCACCTTGGCCAACGGCAGCCAGCCGGGTCCGATAAGGCCAAACGGAGCCAGCATTCCGCACGCCAGCGCCCCGCAGAATACCATTGCCAGTCGCCCCGTTAACCGGCGCTCGGTCCTTATCTCGCCCATGTTCGTCCCCACCGGTTTTGCGTCCGCGAACAAAGATAATGACGAATTGCGCCTCTGCCGACAACGTCCGGGGTTTTTCACCGGCCTTCTAGTGACGTCGTCGGTGCCCTGGTATGGTGGCGCGGGGGTAGCCGGAGAGACCTGATCATGCAGTATCGCCGTTTGGGCAACAGCGGCTTGTGGGTATCGCCGTTGTGTCTCGGCACGATGATGTTCGGTGACCAGACCGACGAAGCCGAGGCCCGGACCATCGTCGACTCGGCCCGCGCCGCCGGCATCAACTTCATCGACACGGCTGATGCATACGCCTCGGGACGGTCGGAGGAAATCATTGGGCGGCTGATCGCCGACGACCGCGATCGCTGGGTGCTGGCCACCAAGGTGGGTAACCCCAGAGCCCGTATGCGCGAAGACCCGAACCGCCGTGGGCTCGGCCGCAAGTGGATCAGCCAGGCTATCGACGAGTCGCTGCGCCGCTTGGCCACCGACCACGTGGACATCTACTACCTTCACATCCCCGATGCCGAAACGCCGTTGGAAGAAACCATCGCTGCCATCGATGGTGTTATCCGCGCCGGCAAGGCGTTGTACTGGGGCTTTAGCAACTATCGCGGCTGGCAGATCGCCGAACTGGTTCATGTCGCGGAGTCCATGGGCGTTTCGCCGCCGGTGGTCGCCCAGCCGTACTACAACGCCATGAACCGTATGCCGGAGGTGGAGGTCCTGCCGGCGTGCGCGCACTTCGGCGTCGGCGTGGTTCCCTACAGCCCGTTGGCGCGTGGTGTGCTGACAGGCAAGTACGCGCCCGCGGCGGCCGCGCCAGCCGACACCCGCGCGGCGCGCGGCGACAAGCGGATGCTGGAGACCGAATTTCGCGACGAGTCGCTGAAGCTGGCGCAGACCATCAAGGAGCATGCCGAACGCCGGGGGACCAGCGCCGCACATTTCGCCATCAACTGGGTGCTGAATAACGACCTGGTGGACGCCGTGATCGCCGGACCCCGGACGGTCGGGCAATGGACCGACTACCTTGCCGCCCTCGACGCACCCTTCGACGCCGAAGACGAGGCGCTGGCAGATGCCCTGGTGGCGCCCGGTCATCCGTCCACGCCCGGCTACAGCGATCCACGGTTCCCGGTGGCCGGGCGGAAACCCCGAGTGCCGGCATCCGAAGACAGGGGATGACGGCGATCATTTCGCTATAATAATTACTTGTCTAAAATTCGATGTGATTTTGGAGTGAATGTTTTTATCTATGCTGTGCTGGAATGACTTGTCGAGGGTGTTTCATTCTGTCACACTTGTCATTAGTTGATAATGACTGAATACGCGTGTCCGAGGAGGCCTGTCTTGGGAAATAACATAAGCCGTCGCCGACGGTTGTTTCCGAGCGCCCTCATCGGAATCGTCGCTCTTTCCACGGTCGCCGTTTCCGGACCAGCCCACGCCGGACCGGGCGCGTTTTGTGCCCGTCCGAACGAGGCGGCAGCGCTCAACGCCCGCGTCTTGCAGACCGAGTTGATGGTGGCGGCGCTGATGTGCGGTGAGCGATCGCAGTACCAATGCGTTCGTCCGCCACTTCGAGCATCAGCTCGTGGCCCGTGGACGAACGTTGCGCGCGTACTTCCGGCGTGTCCACGGAAGCGGCGCGGGCCCGCGTCTGAACAGCTTCATCACCCGCTTGGCCAACGAGGCGTCGCAACGCAGCACCGCCATGGGACAAGGCTATTGCGCGGCGATGGGAGAAGTGTTCGCCCGCACGCTCAGCCTGGCACCCGACGATCTGTGGGTCATGGCGTCGAGCGACGGCATCAAGGGTCTGCACGGCGTCAGCCAATGCAGCGATCCCGATGAGCGCCACGAGACGTTGATGGCGAAGACCGACGATGGGGCGTCGGCGGACGACACCGGGACCGGCGAATCCGCGAAAGGCTCCCAGGCCGCTACGCCAACTCCCGCGGCGCGCTAATCAAGTATATACATCAACAGCAAACGGCGTTCTCTGAGGAGAACGCCGCTGCGTTGTCGTTTGCTCGTTGGTGCGGAGGGTCCCGCTTCCGATAAGCCCTACTGGAAAACGATCTCCACGCGGCGGTTCTGGGGCTCGCGAACGCCGTCCGGCGTCGGTACCAGAGGATCGCGTTCGCCGCGGGCGAACACATCGATCTGATCCGCCGGTACACCGCTGCGAATCAGCTCCGCCCGCACGCTCTCCGCGCGCCGCTGCGACAGACCCATGTTGTAGGCATCCGGGCCGGACCGGTCCGCGTGGCCGGTGGCGTCGAGACGAACCACCGGCACCTTGCCGAAGTTGGCGGCCGCGGTGCGGACGATCTCCAGACCCTCCGGCGTGAGTGTCGACTGATCCCAGTCGAAGAACACCAGATACGTGCGGGCCACGTCCGGTGGCGGCGGCGGAGCCGGTGCGGGTTGTGGCGGCGGTGGTGCGACCACCGACATGGGCTTCGGTTCTTCCATCGGCGGCGGCGCCGGCGGAGCGCCAAACCACCACCGGAGACCGAGCATGATCCGGTGCTCGCGATAGTCGGTTTCTGTCGAAACGTTGGAATCGGTCGACATGTCGGCGTTGAGCGCGGCGAAGTAACGATACTCGCCGAACACATCCACCGTATCGGTCACCCGTACCGCGGTGCCGGCCATGGCCTGGAACGCGAAGGCCGGATCCATTTCGTCGATCACCGAGCCGGCGACCGGGCTCACGCCGTCGAAGTTGACGAAGGCGACGCCCAGACCACCGCCGATGTAGGGCCGAACGGTGGAATCCGCATCCAAGGTGAAGTCATAGTACAGGTTGCCCATGACGCTCCACACGTCGGCATCACCTGACCCCGACGCGCCGCTTACCTCGTCCACATCGGCGGCGTGGTAGCCGCCCTCGGCCTCGGCGCGGAAGCCGGACTCGAACCGATAGCCGGCGGCGATGTTCCCCGCCCAGCCGATGTCGAAGTCCACATTGGGCTCACTGGCGGCGCCGGTTCCTTCGATGTCGCTGTCCTCGACGAACGCCGGACCGATGCCGACGCCAAGGTACGGACCGTCGGACTGCGCCTGCGCGGAGGGCGATGCCGCGCCGGTCATCAAGAGGGCTGCAAGGGCTGTCGTGCCCAGGAGGACTTTCACGTTCATGGATGGAGCTTTTCCTACCAAGCCGCCGTCGGAAGCTGTTTAACGCCGCGTCATTGCCGGTCACCCCCTACCGGAACGACGAAGCAACATGTTCCGCCAACTCTAGTGTTTGCCTCGTGGCGGAGAAAAGGCATTCGGCGGATTTTCAGGCGTGATTATTGTGTGAATGCGCCACTGTGACCAAAACGCCACATTATCCGTCGGCAATGGCGGCCAAGGGTTCCGATGCCAGCCACGCGGTCAGTTCGGCGGATGCCCGCGCGCTTAGCGCGGCCTTGCGTTCGCGACCCCGCAGCGGGCGCCCGCGGGCATCGCGTGTCGTCAGCGGCGGAAACAGCCCAAAGTTGACGTTCATCGGCTGATAGGTTCGAGCGTCGCCGCCGCCGGTTATGTGTGCCAGCAGCGCGCCGATGGCGGTTTCCGCCGGCGGTGGGACCAGCGGGCGGCCAAGGCGTTCGGCGGCCGCGAAACGGCCGGCCATCAATCCTACGGCGGCACTTTCCACATACCCCTCGCAGCCGGTGATCTGCCCGGCAAAGCGAAGTCGCGGGTGGGCGCGAAGCCGCAGGTCTTGTTGGAGAAGGCGCGGGCCATTGATGAAGGTGTTGCGATGCAGGCCGCCGAGCCGCGCGAACTCGGCGTTCTCGAGGCCGGGGATCAGGCGGAACACGCGCAACTGCTCACCATGTATCAGCTTGGTCTGAAAGCCCACCATGTTGAACAGCGTGCCCAGGGCATTGTCCCTGCCGCAGTTGGACGACGGCGTGCGGACGGCGGTCGCCGTCATGAGGATTGCTCAATCCCACCGGCTTCATCGGCCCGAAGGCCAGGGTGTCTGCCCCGCGCTCGGCCATCACTTCGATGGGCAGACAGCCCTCGAAATAGGGGGTGTCTCGCTCCCAATCACGAAACGCCATGCGGTCCGCCGCCAGCAGCGCCTCGATGAACGTTACATACTGGTCGCGGCTGAGCGGGCAGTTGATGTAGTCCGCCCCATCGCCCTTGTCGTAGCGCGATTGGAACCAGGCCTTGGAGAAGTCGATGCTGTCGCGATGGACGATGGGGGCGATGGCGTCAAAAAACGCCAGCGAGTCCTCGCCGGTCAGCCGGACGATGTGTTCGGCCAAATCCGGTGAGGTCAGCGGGCCGGTGGCGATGACGACGCTGTCCCATTCGGCAGGGATCGGACCGGTCACCTCCTCGCGTCGGACGGTCACCAGCGAGGTTTCCGTCAGCCGTTGTTCGACGTCGGCGCTGAAACCGACACGGTCGACCGCCAGCGCCGATCCTGCCGGTACCCGGTGAATATCGGCGGCGGCGAGGATCACCGAATCGAGTTTCCGCATCTCTGCATGCAGCAATCCGATGGCGCTCGTTTCAGCGTCGTCGGAGCGAAACGAATTTGAGCAGACCAGCTCTGCCAGGGTCCCACCGGTGTGCGCGTCCGTGCCGCGCGTCGGCCGCATCTCGTGCAGGACGGCGGGCACGCCGGCGCGTGCCAACTGCCACGCCGCTTCGCAGCCGGCGAGGCCACCACCGATCACATGCACGGGCGCGGGCGACATTGCATCCATGATCGGCCACACATAACCCGGAATTCGAAGCAGGGTCGAGGTTCACGTCGCGGGCTCGGCGTCGATTGACAGAGTGCCGCGGGGCGTCCTATCCGATCTCTCCGCGACCAACCGTACATGGCACCGATCGCGAGCGCAGATATGGAGATGGACGACCGCACCCTGTGGACCATGGTGCTAGTGCTGGCAGCGGCGATGGCCTATCGCTACATGCCCCGGTGGCGGGCGCGTTCGCCGTTCGTCCCGCCGGCGGCGCTGAAAAAACGTCTGGACGCCGGCGATGACGTGGTGGTCTTGGACGTGCGTACGAAGGGCGAGTACCACGGGCGTGGCGGGCATGTGTCGGGGGCCGTGAATGTCCCATTGGCCGATTTGAGCGCCAGGCTAATGGCGTTGGATCAGGACCTGGCACCACTCAAGGACCACGCGATCTACGTCCATTGTGGGACAGAGGCGCGTGGCGCTCGTGCCGCCCGGCAGTTGCGCGATGCCGGCTTCACCGACGTTTCGGTCATCGCGGGCGGGTACAGAGCCTGGCGCCGCCGGGGTTTTCCGACCGATCAGGAACCCCGCTGACATAAATACGACGACGAATGCGGATTTCTCCGATACGGAGTGACGCCGATCACAGCGGCCGTCAGCCCCCTGGCTACACTACGAATCAGAACAGCCCAAAACTCCCTCGGATCAAGGACGGACCAATGACGCTGGCGAATCGGCGGAAGTTTGCCCAAATCGCTTTGACTGCTTTCTACATCGGCTTGATCGGAACCGTGCTGGCGATGACACTCTAGGTGGCGTCCTCGGTTCGGGGCGGCGTCGCGTCACGTTACGAGGTCGAGCGCCCAGCCTGACAGGGCCCACTTCCTGGATTTCACCACCGGTCGGCCGACGCACAACGGCACGCCTGGGCCATGCCTCGAATCGCACTTCCGAAAATTACCCTGCGCCGTCGCCCGCCCAGTGATGGTGGATCAAAGAAGAAGGGCCGGCGACTCAGCTTCGTCGGCTACCTGATCGTCGTTTGTTCCGTCATGCTGGGGCTCGGGTTGGCGATCATCGCCAGCGTCATGTTCTCCGACGACGCGACCCGGGCCAAGTTGGTCCCCATCGAAGAGCCTGAAGATCCCGCCGCGGATCGCGAAACGGTGGCCGCCGAAGCCGAGCGCACGGCCACGTGGCAGACCTATCACTGCAACCTGCTGCACCGCTACTATGATGGTCCGGAGGAAGTGCTGCCCATCGCCGAGTTGCTGGGCTTTGCCGATGGCGAGAATGACGAGGCGGTGAAGGCGCGGTGTCGCGAGTTCCTGGCGCCCGTTCAGCGGATGGGGGGATGGCCCAGTGGCCAGCCGCAGCAGGATAACTTCGTCGTCTGTGCAGGGTTCGCCTTTGTCCTTCGAGGCATGGTGCCGCTCTCCGTGGCCCCCGATCCCGACGATCTCAAATCAGGGTACGTGGCCTATGGCACACCTGGCGCTTGGACCCGGACCCAGCGCCTGGTTTCCGGCCACCCGGTCCGACTGGGTCACTACGCCGTCCGGATTACCCAGGCCAACGACAGATGCGTGATCGTTGCCGCCGAACGATCGGGGCGTCGCCGTGACATTCCGGGATCGATCGTTCGGGTCCAGTAGGGGCGGCCGCGTGGTGGGGAGCGGGAGGACGCGGCAGGTGATGCGAGTCCGCCTGCTGATGACGGCGGCCGCGTTGGCCCTGTGGATATCCGCTGATTCGATTGCCGTCCAGGCGGCAGACGGGTCGCCAGCCCCAACGGTGGAATGCGCTCCGGACTCGACGCTTGTCACCGCCCGATCCGACGACTCAAAGCCGGCCCGAAATCCGGCACTGGAACGGCTTCCCGCAGGCCAGTGGACGCGGATTCACGTTCAGCACCCTGGTGACGCCGTCACGTTCGCACGCCAGCGCCACGGCGGTGCCACGTTCGACAGCCGTCGCGGCCGTGTGGTCCTGTTCGGCAGTGATACGCACGGCGATGACTGGACCAACAGCCCGCTGTTCTTCCATATGGAAACGCTCACGTGGTCGCGCGCGTATGCCGACGATGATCCGGCGACCTATCGGGTGGACGTCAATGGCATTCCGGTGGCCGGTCCCAGCGGCGATCACCCGTGGGCGATGCACACCTTCGGTGCGGTGGATTACGACCGACAACACGACGCGATCATCGTCGCCAGCTTGCCGGACCATCTCGAACCCGGACGATTTACCGACGCCATGCACCATGTGTGGCCGGCAATCCGCCGCCATCCGAGCTGGCTTTTTCACCTGAAGACCAACCGCTGGTGCGCGTTGCCGTCACCGCCGGTGCGGTTCTTCGCCAATGCGACGGCCTACGACCACCATCGTGGGGTCCTGATCGGATATCGTCGGGGCGGGGTTTTCGAGTTGGGCGGGGATCCGCTGCATTGGCAGCGGGTAAAGGGGGAGGGGTTTCTCGCCTGGCATCTGAACGCCGTCTATGACTCCAGCCATCGAGCCCTGGTGGTGTTCGGCGACCATCGGCTTCGCAACGACGTCGTCGTCTATCATCCGGCGAGCGGCCGTCACGCGGTGATGCCGACCTTGGGCGTCCGTCCGCCACCGGCACAACATGCGCCGATGGCCTTTCACGAGCGGCTCGGACGGACCGTGGTCGTCGTCGATCGACCGCCGGAGGCCAGCGGCGACGTGATGGCTGAGACATGGCTTTACGACCTCGGAGCCGACGCTTGGAGCCGTGTCGAAGGGGCGGACTTGAGCTTTGCGGCGGGAATGAATTACGCCATGGTTTATGACCCCCTGCATGACCTGGTTGTCTTGGTGGCGGGGGCCGATCCGGCACGGCCGGAAGTATGGGTGCTGCGTTTGTAACGCCGTTGCGGCGACCAGAAGGGGTGATGTGGGCGAGCAAAGACGGCGGCCCCGAGGGGCCGCCGTCCGTCGGCTAGGACCGAGGTCCTGTAGTGTGCGCGGAGAGCTTTACTGGGGATCGGGAATGGTGCTCTCGTCCCAGATCACCGGGGGCTCGTCGCAGTCGAACGTGTCAGGCGACGCGCAGGAGATGAAGCAGACATCGGCGTCCTGACCCGGGAACTGGAAGCGGTCGAGGTTCTGACCTTCCAGACGACCCGTCGCCTTGTTCATGGCGATGAAGTCTTCCTGCTCGTCGAACAGGTGCGCGGCATCGAACAGCACGATGATCGAGTTGTCCGAAAGCTGGATGCGGACGTCGTCTTCAAACAGATCGTCGCTCGGATCCGCGTTGTAGAACTCGATCTTGATCGGCCCGTAGAGCACCTGACCGCACAGGTACAGCGTGTCGCCGTCCTCGAAGTCCGTGATCACGTCGATGCTCGGGAAGCCCGGCGCGTCTTCGTCCTCGACGAACACGAAGCAGTCGTTGCCGCTGCCACCGGTCAGCGTGTCGTCGCCGGGGCCGCCCAGCAGGGTGTCATCGCCTTCGCCGCCCTTCAGCACGTCGTTGCCGTAGCCGCCTGACAGCTCGTCGCCACCGTTGCCGCCGTCGAGGTTGTCGTCGCCGTCCTCGCCGCACAGCGTATCGCGGTCGCCGTCACCGGTGATGGTGTCGTTGCCCGAGCCGCCCGACAGCTGGTCGTGACCCGCACGGCCCATGATGCTGTCGTTGTCGTCGCCGCCGTCGACCACGTCGTTGCCTTCGCCGGCATTGATGACATCGTTGCCGCTGCCGCCGGAGATGTGGTCGCCGTCCTCGTTGCCGTTGATGGTGTCGTTGCCGCCTTCACCGCTGATGGTGTCACGACCGACGCCGCCCTTCAGGTAGTCGTTGCCGGAATCGCCGTCCATCTTGTCGGCACCGCCGCCACCGAGCATGGTGTCGTCGCCAGAGCCGCCACACATCTCGTCGTGGCCGCTGTTGCCTTTCATGAAGTCGTTGCCGGTCTCACCCCACAGGCTGTCGTCGCCGCCCATGCCCTTGATGATGTCGTTGCCGCCACCACCGCGGATCACGTCGTCGCCGTCCTGGTTGTTCTGCTCCTGGAACAGGTTGTCGCCGATCAGACGGTCGTCGCCTTCGCCGCCGTCGATCTCGTCCGAGTCGTCGCCGCCGAACACCTTGTCCGCGCCGCCGCCCGAGCAGATGTTGTCGGACCCACCGTAGGTCGAGATGTTGTCGCCTTCCTCGGTGGAGTTGAACATGTACGGGTCATCCGGATCGATCGGAAAACCCGGGGGAGCCACTTCCTCAGGTACGGAAGTACCTTTGATGATTGCCATTGTCTGCCTCTAATCTCCAGGGTTGTACAAAGCCCCCCAAGGCCCGGGAACCGACCCGCCGAACAGAACTCGGCTAAAGGCCGTTATTGCAGAATAGTTTACGGCGGTGCAGCGATGGGCGAAGCACCCAGAGCAATAGGACAATCGGCCTAACTCTCTCGGAGCAGCAAAAAAAACGGCGGTCGTTCAACAACCGCCGTCGGCGAGGGTGCCGTTCAAGTGCCGCGCCGCGCCCAGGCAGGGGGATTGGGGGAGGGAGCGTTGGGCGCGGCGCTCAGCTGTCGCCGGTCATCCGATCTTTGCGGATCTCCGCGCGACGACGGCGATCGTATCGTGACCCCGCGGGTCGCCGACATACCCATCTAGGTAGGGAAATGCGGCAGGCGTTCGGAGACGTAGCGTGACGTGAAGAAAAGGATCGGCGGAAGGACCACGAGAGCATTTTCCGATCGGGTCAATCGGATCAAACCGTGTTCTAGCAGGTTGCCAAATCCCGTCCCGCATTGAACGGGACCCGCGTTGACGCCTGCGATGGTTGGAACGCCGGGATGCCCCGGCAAGCCGATCACGATGACGAAGAAGAGGTCCGTTTCACCGTTCGCCGATCCGACTTGCGTCGTTCGCCCCACCGACGGTCAATGCCGGATCGGGATTCCTTGGCCATCTCCGGGCCGGCGACGGAAACCCATTCGCGGACGAAGTTCCACGATTGGCCCCACAGATCCTGCCCCTGAAGGTGGGAGACGAAACTCAATCGTCGATCTTTGCCTGATCGCCTTTCCACGGGCGCACGTCTCTCTTTCAGCGACCTTCTTTCCATTCTGTCCCCCGCCCCGAACTGTGAGGCCGCCTATGTTGCGCCGGTAGTCTGTCGAAGTCGCTCGCCGGTCGCTATACCACTTCGCGTATGAACCGACGTCGCGAATCGAAACGGCCGGCGCCTGAGGGGGACGCCGGCCGTTTTCTGTCGCCGTCGGTTGGCGTTATCTCGACAGTCGCAGCTGCGAGAGGTGGTTCGCTACCTCGCGGAACACCTGGCGCAGGGTGTCTGCGTCGGGGGCGTAGTGGTAGTAGGGCGCTCGGGACCGCTGGCGACACCCTGCAGCAGTGTCTGCAACTGGCCGCCGGCGTTGGCAAACTGGACCACGTAGACGATCACGCCGTCGCCCTTGACGTTGTCCGACAAGGTCCGCAGCCGGTCGTCCATGGCCAGGCGACCCGCGAGACCGGTGCCGAAGACCGTCTTGTAGGCGTCGCCGGCGCCGGCGACGTTCTCACCGTCGGTCAGCAGCACGATGGCCTGGTCGCGGGGATAGTCGGGATCGGGGATCGCCTCGGTGAACGGGGCCTCGGGCATCAGCACCCGCCATGCCCAGCCCAGCCCCGCGGTGATGTTCGTGGTGCCGGTCGGGCTGACCAGATCATTGACGCCATCCTGAATGGCGGTCTTGGAGCTTTGCAGCGGCGTGATCCCGTGGCTGAGGCACGGCCGGCATTCGCCGCCGATGTTCAGTGCGCACTGCTGCCAGCCTGGAACCGGCTCGCCGCCCCAGATCGGGGTGGTGCCTGGAAGGATCGGCTGCCACGCCGGCCAGTCGACGCCGCCGCCCGAGAACATGCCGAGCACGATATCGCCGTCCGTGGCATCCGTCGCGTCGTCGATGTAGCGACTGAACACGCAACCATCCCAATCGGGAGGCGGCGCCGCGAGGAACGGAACCATCGAGTTGTTGGTGCGGAAGACCTGGTTCTGAACCAGGCCGGTTTCCGGGTTGGTGAACGCCGGCACGGCGTCGACCGTGGTCGCCAACGGGTCATAGGCGATGCCATCGGTCATCACGTTGACCTTGGAGTTCCACGGCACCAAGCCGATGCTCAAAAGTTCCTTGGTGTCGTTGGCGCCATACAGAATATCGATCAGCTCGTTGGCCGCCGTGCGAGCGGCGGCGATGCGGCTGCCGCCACCGGCGGCATCCCAGTTCATCGACCCCGACATGTCGATGGCCAGCACCACGTCCAACGCCTTCATCTGTCGCGTCACCTCGGCTTGTGCATAGACCGAGAGGTCGTCGACCCCGAACAAGGCCATAAAGCTGGTGGGGATCCGCGCGCTGGCGCTGAGGGTGATCTTCTCCTGGTCTTCGTCCACCAGGATCTCCAGGTCGCTGACCGTGGAGTTCATGAAGCCGGCCGGGAAGTTGGCATCGAAGAACATCCGCATGTCGTCGTCGCGGGTCGGCAGGAAGAAGCTGGATCCGCCGGCCAACCCGGCAGAATCCAGGGCCGACGATAGCCTTGATTTGACCAGATAGGCCCGTGCGGTGTCGGTACCGATGCCAATGAAGCCGATCAACGGGATGATGGCGATGGCGACGAACACCGCGACGGCGCCGCGGCGGTCGGCGGCAAAGCGTCGCAGCGAGCTGCCAAAAAAGGCAACGATCGAAGAACCGGCAGTCATGGCATCACCATAGTGAACACAAGAAGATAGAAACCAACCAATAGAATAAGTGCGTCAGCGCGGTTCTCCAACATAATTTATTCTAAAACAAACATCTATTCTTTGCGAAGTAAGTCGAATTTCATTTGTTCAAAAATTTACGCATATTTTTGTTTATATTCGTCTTCGTTGCGCCGGATACCAATTTAATGTGAGAACGCGCGCGCGTAGGCGGCGATGCCCGGCGGGGCGCTCCAGCGACCGCTCCCTGAAATCGTCTTTTGGATACCGCGAGGCTCACACTGCCGGCTTCCCGCGAGCACCGTTCTGGTCGCCACACTTCGAACATGCGCCCGGCGTCACTGTCACCGCGGTTACCGCCGGGGGGCGGTTGGATCGGCCATGCTGTCCTTGGCGGTTCGACCGGCAGTCCGCCGGGCTCGCACGGCGACCGGATGGCGGCCATACGGGGAAGGGCGTTCGGATTTCTGCCGGCTGCCGGCAAATATATGAAGAGAGAAATTCGATAAAATTTTATATAAATTAGAAAAAAATATGCTTAAAACAAGTATAAAACATGTTCGTAGAATTAATAGGAAGGTTTTTATAACATGGAAGCAAATAAAAGTTTTGACGATTAACGGGTGTGAGCATACCGTATCGATACGCACGGTGAGTGCGGGCTTCGTCGACTAGGAGATTGCAATGAAAGCCACCCTTATCCGTTTCTTCAAGGATGAGTCCGGTGCCACGGCTATCGAGTACGGCCTGATCGCCGCTCTGGTTTCCATCGCCGCGATGACCGCGATGGAGGGCATGGGTCTCTCGCTCGATACCATGTTCACCGAGGTCGCCGACGAACTGATGAACGCCGTCAACTAAGGGCGTCACCACTTGTTCGCTACGGCAATACATACCCGAAGGCGTCCCCCGACGACCGACGGGCAAACCTCTCGACCCGGGACGGCAAAGACGCCGTTCCCGGGTCCGAGAGGGGCGCGCCCCACGGCGACGGGCGGGCCGGGAGCTTCATCCCCATAACGCCCCCGAACGGACCCAGCGAATAGACCCCCAACACATGTTCGCTTCCCTCACCATTTCCACGCTGCTCGTTGCCGTGTTTCTCGCACTGCTGGCAATGGCGGCGATTTATGACTTTCGCGAGCTGCGTATTCCCAATTGGATCGCCGGTACGGTCGCGCTGTTGTATCCCGCGTACGTCCTGGCCAGCCCCGTGGCCGTGGACTGGACCGGGGCTGCCGGCGTGGCGTTGGCGGTGTTCGGCGTCGGTTTCGTTCTGTTCCTGCTGGGCGCCATCGGCGGCGGCGACGTCAAGCTGATGGCGGCGGCCGCGCTGTGGGCCGGGCCCGCAACGATCCTGGATCTGCTTTTGGTAACGGCGATCGCCGGCGGCGCATTAGCGCTGATCCTGGCGACGCCGTTGCGCTTTGTCGTCGCACGGCTGTTCGAACTCTTGGGCCGTCAGAACCTGCGCGACCGCGTCCTCGGTAGCGTCGTGCCCTATGCCGCAGCGATCGCCGTCGGTGGCTTCATCGCCATCGCGCCGGCGGTCCTGAGCCAGTGAAATCGTCTGTTAAGGAGGCCGGGTCATGAACCTGCGCACCATCCTGCTTCTAGGCGCTGCCGCCGGCGCCGCCGGTCTGACGGCGATGTTCGCCCAGGGTTGGTTGTCCTCTCAGCGCGCTGCTCTCGAAACCGAACTTGCATCGGCGCCCCAGGAGGAAACCCCGGCGGTTCTGATCCTGGTCGCCGACGAGGACCTGGCCACCGGCACCTTCGTTCAGCCCAGCCACCTGACGTGGCAGGCCTGGCCGGAGGATGGTGTCAGCCGCGAGTACGTCGTCATGGGCCAGGGCTCGGAGAAGGACTTCGAGGGCGCGGTGGTGCGATATCCCATGATCCAGGGACAGCCGATCACCTCGGCGCGCCTCGTACATCCTGGTGAGCGCGGCTTCCTCGCCGCCGTTCAGGAGCCCGGCAAGCGGGCCGTTTCGGTCCCCATCGACGCCACAACCGGCATCGCCGGCTTCGTGTTTCCCGGCGACCTCGTAGACGTGATGCTGACGATCCGCATGACCGTCACCGAGGAAGAAGAGGAGCAGGCTCCGGTGCCAATGGCCGGCATGATGCCGTTCATGGGTGCCAGTGCGCCGACCGGTGAGACCCGGTATTTCAGCGAGACGCTGCTGGAAGAGGTGCGGGTGCTGGCCATCGACCAGGCGATCGAGAACGAGGACGGTACCGTGCGGGTCGCCAAGACCGCGACCCTCGAGGTGACGCCGAAGCAGGCCGAACGCATCGCCATCGCCCTCGAGATGGGGACCTTGTCATTGAGTCTGCGCAGCCTGGCGCGGGATGACGAGGATGCCGACGGTACCGACAAGAGCAAGGCGGCAGCCAAGCTCGCCAAGAAGAAGCCCGCCCGCAGCTACACCCTCGATGCGGACGTGCTCTACATGGTCGGCGATCCGAGGGGCTTGCCCAACTTCGGCAACTCCTCCCGCCGGATCAACGTGCTGCGCGGCAGCGAAGCCGGCAGTACGAAATACTAGAGCCCATTCAAGGTAATTGGAATCGGTTCTGACCGAGGCCTTTCGGGTCTGGGGCAGGAGGGGTTCGAAGAGCGTAGCGGGGCCTACGGTCGAGAAGCTCGACGCCTCCCAGCCCCGAAAGGCCCGGCGCCCCTGGCGTGGCCCGTGGCGGGCCCCCGCGGCGTTGCCCGGCTTGCCCGATGGCACCGCATCGCGCTGCGCCGGACGCCTGGCGGATCGCTCCGCCACGGCGCCATCAGAACGACTTCAATTGCCTTGAATGGGCTCTAGGAGGCAGATCCATGCCTGTGACCAGACCCCAAGTCGTCACTGCCCTGATCCGGGCTTTCCTCTCCGCTGCGCTGCTGTGCGTGGCGCTCCCGGCGGCGGTCAACGCGGCGGAGATCGCCGCTTCGGACAGCTCGTCGTTGCGGTTGGAGATGCACAAGGGCCACCTCGTGCGCCTGGCCCGTCCGGCGTCGACGGTCTTCGTCGCCGATCCGGATATCGCCGACATCCATGTGAAGAGCCCCAGCCTCGTCTACGTGATGGCCAAAAAGCCGGGCGAAACGACCCTGTTCGCGGTCGACGGTAACGAGCGCTTGCTGGCCAACATCAATCTGCACGTGGAGCACAACCTCAACCGCCTGCGCCGGTTGGTCAGCGAGCTGCACCCCGACGAACAGATCGTCGTCAATTCCGTCGACGGTGCGGTGGTTGTGGACGGTGTCGTCGAATCCGCCACGGTGGCGGAGAACGTGCGCCGTGTTGCCGCGCGGTTCGTCGGCGAAGAGGGGGAGGTGATCAACCGCCTGGGCGTGGTTGCGCCCAGCCAGGTGAACCTTCGCGTCCGCGTCGCCGAGATGTCCCGCGATATCCAGAAGCAGTTCGGCTTCAACTGGAGCATGGTCGGCAAGATCGGCGGCTTCACCTTCAACACGATCACCGCGAACCCGTTCAACGTGAACGTCGTGCAGGATGGGGTCAACCTTCGCTTTCGGAGCGGAAGCTGGGACTTTAACACCGTCGTCGACGTGCTCGAGGACGAGGGACTGATCTCGATCCTGGCCGAGCCCAACCTGACGGCCATGTCGGGCGAGACCGCCAGCTTCCTCGCGGGCGGCGAGTTTCCGATCCTGATCCCGGAAGGCGAGAACCGGGTGATCATCGAGTTCAAGAAGTTCGGCGTCTCGCTCGCCTTCACGCCGACGATCATCGGCAAGTCGCGGATCAATCTGCACGTCCGTCCGGAGGTCAGCCAGCTTTCCAACGAGAACGACGTGGAAGTGCCCATCGCCGGCGGCAGCATCCGAATTCCGTCGCTGGTCACGCGCCGCGCCGAAACCACGGTCGAGCTGCAGAGCGGCGAGAGCTTCGCCATTGCCGGGCTGATCCAGAACAACGTGACCCATGACATCCACGAGTTCCCGGGCCTCGGCAACGTGCCGGTGCTGGGCGCGCTGTTCCACTCCGACGACTTCCAGCGCAAGGAAAGCGAGTTGGTGATCCTGGTCACGCCGTACATCGTGCGGCCGTCCCCGACCCGGACCCTGGCAACGCCAACGGACGGTTTCGCGCCGCCGCACGACGTCCAGCGGGTGCTGTTCGGCGGCAACTTTCGACAGAACACCAACACGGGCCAGCCTTCGGTTGTCGGCCGCGACGGTCGGCGCCTGATCGGTCCTGTCGGTTTCCAACTCGATTGACGGAAGGCCCCCCCATGTTGATCAGACCCCGAATCCACTCGCGCCAAGCCCTGACCGCGATAGCGGTTATGGCCTCGGCACTGGCCTCCGGCTGTGGTCTCAACGTGGAAACCACCGAAAGCGGGTGGCCGACCGTTCGGCTGCCGGCGCCGGAGACCGCGGTGGTCAAGTCCCGGTACGAGCCGCGCGTCGAAGCCGTCAGCTTTCGCCACGACGTGACGTTCACGCCGGGCGAGTCCGGCCTGAGCGCCGAGGAAGGCGAGCGGCTGGCTGCGTTCCTGAACCGGAACAGGGTTGGTCGGGACGACCGTATCAACCTCGTCACGCCGCCGACGGATGCCGTCGCCGACCCGCAGACGGCACGGCTGGTGGACATGCGCCGCGAAGCACTTGCCGCCTTCCTCAAGATGCAGGGGATCAAGAGCAACGGCGTCGTCGACGTGGACCCGTCTCCGGCGGCCGGGGATGTGGTCGCGGTGGACGTGCGTCGGTACGTGGTTCACCTGCCGGCGTGTCCTGATTGGTCCAGCGATCCTGCGAAGAACTACGAGAACGCGCCGCACAGCAACTTCGGCTGCGCGACGGCGGTCAACCTCGGAATGATGGTGGCCGAGCCGGGCGACTTGGTGCGCGGCCGTGCATATGAGCCAATGGACGGCGAGCGAGCCGCAATGGCCATCGAGCGCTACCGCAAGGGCACAACGACGTCTCTGACGCCCGAAAACGTCGGCATCATCGAAGGTCAGCAGAAGACCGACGGAGGCAGCAGCGGCGCCGACAGCGGAGGACAGCAGTGATGGCGCTCACCAAGCTGAAGCGTAAGGCCGAACCTTCGTTGTCACCCAACTTCATGGGCTTTGCCGGTGACGAGGCGACCCATGCCGCGCTCCTCCGCGCCGCCGAAGCGCAAGGGATTTCCGATCCCGTGATCGCCCGCGGCAACTTGGCGGACGTGGTCGAGACTCTGTCGGGCATGCCGACGCCGAAACGTCTGGTCGTGGACCTCGGCGACTCCGGCGACGTGATCAGCGCCATCGAGTCCCTGGCGGAGGTCTGCGACGAGGGCACCAAGGTGGTGGCCATCGGCGCGGTCAACGACATCAACCTGTACCACCAGCTGATCGGCGCCGGCATCCAGGACTACCTGGTCAAGCCGGTGAACGACGACGCCTTGGGCGCTGCCCTCAGCCGGGCCGAAAAGGAACCAGAAGTGGCCCAGCCCGAGGAAGCGAAAGTGGGCCGATTGATCGCCGTCGTCGGCGCTCGCGGTGGCGTGGGGGCGAGTACGGTCGCGGTGAACACCGCGTGGCTGATGGCGCATGAACAGGGCCGCCGCGTTGCCCTGGTGGACCTCGATCTCTACTTCGGCACCTGCTCGCTGACGTTGGATCTGGAGCCCGGCCGCGGCTTCCGGGAGGCCCTGGAGAACCCCGGGCGGATCGACGGCCTGTTCATGGAACGGGCGATGATCCGCGAGAGCGACCGGTTGTTCGTTCTCGGCACGGAGGAGTCATTCGAGAACCGCTTCTCGTTCGATCCGGCGGCGCTCGACCTGCTGCTGGATACGCTGCGGCGCGACTTCGACTGCGTGGTCCTCGACATGCCGCGGTTCGCGGCCCGCACGCAGATCGCCTCTTTGGCGCCGCCGGCATCGATGGTGGTGGTGTCCGATCCGTCGTTGGCCGGTGTCCGCGACACGGCGCGTCTCGTTGGGTTTGCCAAAAAGGCGGCGCCGGACGTGAACCTCAAGGTGACCGTCAACCGCTTCGGCGTGGCGAAGGATGGCGAGCTCAGCAAGGGCGATTTCGAAAAGGGAGCCGATATCAAGATCGATCACATCATTCCCTTCGATGCCAAGCCGTTCGCCGCCAGTGACGGAACCGGCAAACCGCTGGTGAAGGTGGGCAAGAACAGCAAGGCCGTGGCCGCCCTGCGTGAGCTGGCTCGTGGCGTCGCCGGCCAGAAGCAGAAGGCGGTTCAGGTCAGTCTTTGGCAGCGGTTGTTGAAAGGGATCAAGTGATGTTCGGCCGCCGTCAGTCCGGCCACGTGGTGCCGCTGCGCGAAGGCTCTTCGTCGACGCCGGCCGGACAGCCGGTCGTTGCTGCCGACGAGCGGCCCGAACCCGCGCCGCGGCCGGCCGCGGCGCAGCCGGAGGCGGCGGCGCCGAAGCCCGAACCGACGACCGCGACGGACAAGCCCGCAACGCCCATGAAGGGGTCCGAGCCCGCACCGTCCAAGGCGGCGGCCGGCGCACCGCCAAAACGGCGCAACGCCAACGCCGCGCTGGCCAAGAGCAAGGCCATGCAGGCGGTGGTCGAAATCGCCCGGCCGATGGTCGAAGAGCGACTGAATCCGGCGGCGGCCCTGCGCACGCCTCGACGCGAGCTGGCCCGCGAGGTCGGCGAGGTGGTGAAAGAGGTCTGCGCCGACGGCATCCATACCTTGGATGAGGACGAGGAGCGGGACAGCATCACCGTCCTGCTCAACGGCTTTCTTACCGAAGCCAAGGACAACCTGCGCGCCGAAAGGGGCGATGCCGCAGGAACGCTGACGGTTACCGATGTGATCGATGAGGCGAAGCAGAAGCTTCAGCCGATCCTGCTTTCCCGCATCGACGTGGCCAAGGCCTCGGCCTTGCCGCGCGCCGAGCTGGCGGCCCAGATCACCGAGGTGGTGGCGGAGATCCTCGGCGAAGAGAAGATGAACCTCAACCTCGTGGAGCAGCGCGATCTGGTCACGCGCCTGCTCAATGACATGCTGGGTTTGGGGCCGCTGGAGGCTCTGTTGGTCGACGAGTCGGTCACCGACGTCATGGTCAACGGGGCCAAGCAGGTCTACGTAGAACGCGGCGGCAAGCTGACGCTCACCGACGTGAACTTCCGCGATGACGCCCACGTGATGAACGTGGCGACCCGCATCGTCACCCGCATCGGCCGCCGCGTGGACGAGTCCACGCCGCTGGTAGACGCCCGTCTCGAAGACGGGTCCCGCGTCAACATCATCATTCCGCCGCTGGCCATCGACGGCCCCAGCATCTCGATCCGTAAGTTCGCCAAGAAGAAGATCACGCTGGAGGCGATGGAGGCCAACCGCAACCTGTCGCCGGAGATGGCGACGGTGCTGAAGATCGCCTCGCGGTGCCGGCTCAACATCCTGATTTCCGGTGGTACCGGCTCCGGTAAGACGACGTTGCTCAACGCCCTGTCGCGGATGATCGACACCGACGAACGCGTGGTGACCATCGAGGACGCGGCGGAGCTTCAATTGCAGCAGCCGCACGTTGTGCGCTTGGAAACCCGGCCTCCCAACCTGGAAGGGCAGGGCGAGATCACCCAGCGCGAGCTGGTGAAGAATACCCTGCGTATGCGCCCCGACCGCATCATCCTCGGCGAGATCCGTGGCGCCGAGGCGCTGGACATGCTGCAGGCCATGAACACCGGCCATGACGGGTCCATGTGTACGATCCCACGCCAACCGGCCGCGCGAAGCCCTGACCCGGTTGGAGAACATGGTCGCCATGGCCGGCGTCAAGCTTCCCAACGAGGCCGTACGGTCGCAGATCGCCGGGGCCGTCAACATGGTGGTCCAGGTCGCGCGTATGCGCGACGGCGTCCGCCGGATCACCCACGTGACCGAAGTGGTGGGCATGGAAGGCGAAGTGGTCACCACCCAGGACCTGTTCACCTTCGAGTTCGAGGGCGAGGGCGAGGGCGGCAAGCTCTACGGTACCTTCAAGTCCTCCGGCCTGCGTCCGCATTTCATGTCTCGGGCCGATTATTTCGGGCTCGGTCGCGCACTGATGGAAGCGGTGTCGTCCGCTGCCGATAAGGAGGCCCAGCTGTGAACACTGGCGTGATCGTTCTTGCCTGTGGCGTGCTGTTCAGCCTCGCCCTCCTCGGGCTCGCCCTGGGCGGTGCCGGCGAACAGGTGAAGGGGCAACTCCGGCGCCGCGCGCAGGCCCTGCACAAGCGGGCCGGCGGCGCGTTGAACAACGCCGAGAAGGCGGCGCAGCAGCAGAAGACCAGCGTGAGGCTGCAGCAGGGCAAGTCGCTGCCCTTCATCGACAACATCGTCAAACGCTATCTTCCCCGCCAGGCGATGCTGCGCGACCGGTTGTCGCGGACCGGCTACGAGATCACCGTCGGCAACTACTTGCTGGGCTGTCTCGGGTTGGGCGTCGTCGGCTTCGGCGCCACCTGGCTCATCTTCCACTTCTCGCCCGTGCTCGCCGCGGCGGTGGGCGTGATCATCGGCGTCGGACTGCCACATTTCGCTACCTACTTCCTGGCGCTAAGACGCCAGAAGCGGTTCATCGACGTGCTGCCGGATGCGGTCGACCTGATCGTTCGCGGCCTGCGCTCCGGTTTGCCGGTCACCGAATCCATCAACGCCGTAGGGCGGGAGATGCCCGATCCGCTCGGCGAGGAGTTCCGTCGCGTGGCCGACGGGGTGCGTTTCGGTCAGTCGCTCGAAGAAGTGCTGTGGGAAAGCGCGCGGCGGCTTTCCATACCGGAGTTCAACTTCTTCGTCATCAGCCTTTCCGTTCAGCGCGAGACAGGCGGCAACCTGGGCGAAACGCTCGCCAACCTGTCCGACATCCTCCGCAGACGGCGGCAGATGCACCTGAAGATCAAGGCGATGTCGTCGGAGGCGCGAGCCAGTGCGCTGATCCTGGGTTCGTTGCCGTTCGTTATGTTCGCCATCGTCCGCCTGCTGAATCCCGGCTACGCGATGCAGCTCTTCGATGACCCGCGCGGAATGATGATGGTAGGCGTCGGGCTGCTCAGCATCGTGATCGGCGCGGCGATCATGAAGAAGATGGTGAGCTTCGAGATATGAGCATCAACTCCATGCTGCCGTTCGGCCTTACGGTCGACATGCTGATCGTCCTGCTCGCGGGGCTCTCCGCCTTCGCCAGCGTCTTCGCCGTGTGGAACGCGCTGCTCGCCCAGGATCCGATGAGTTCGCGGGTCCGCGACATTCGTCGCCGTCGCGACGAGCTGCGCGCCGGCATCAGCGTTGGCCAGCGCAACCGCCATCGCCAGCATCAGCGGTCGCTGGACACCATGTCGCTGATGCGGTCGGTGGCTCAGCGCTTCAACCTGATGCGCACCAAGACCGCCGACAAGGTCACGCTTCAACTGGCGCAGGCCGGATGGCGGAGCCGCGATGCCGCGGTGACGTTCATGGTTATGAAAATCTCCCTGCCGTTCGTCTTCGGCGGCGTGGCCTTCGTGCTGTTCAACCTCATGGACATCCTGAACCTGTCGCCGATGGCGCGGATCATCGTCCCGGTGGGCGCTGTCGCGGGCGGCTTCTACGCGCCGGAGGTGTTCGTCCGCAACGCCACGATGAAGCGGCAGAAGCTGATGCAGAAGGGCTTGCCGGACGCTCTCGACCTGCTGGTCATCTGCGCCGAGGCCGGGCTGGCGCTGGACGCGGGATTGCAGCGTGCCGCCCGCGAGATGGCCCGTGCCTGTCCGCAGATCGCCGACGAGTTCGGCCTCACCGCCGTCGAACTCGGGTTCCTGCCCGAACGCCGAAAGGCCCTGGAGAACCTGGCGCGGCGTACCGGAATGTCGTCCATCCGCGGCGTGGTCAACACCCTGATGCAGACGGAGAAATACGGTACGCCGCTGGCCCAGTCGCTGCGCGTTCTTTCGGCTGAGTTCCGCAACGAGCGCATGATGAAGGCGGAGGAGAAGGCGGCGAAACTGCCGGCGATCCTGACCGTTCCGCTGATCGTGTTCATTCTGCCGACCCTGTTCATCGTCCTGGTCGGGCCGGCGATTCTGCGCACCATGGATGCGCTGGGCAGCATGTAGCGCCCAGCTCAAACAGTATACCGGAGCCGTTGTATTGGGGTCCGACGGTCCGGTAGAGCCGGGGGGCGGCGTTAGCCGCCCCCCGGCGCGTCGCTCATGACGGGAAGATTGAATTTGTTTAGCAATTTAGAAACCGACCTGGATCAGCTTTTTGACGATCGTTGGGCCGTAGGCATGGAGATCACGCGATGAGACGGAAGGCTCAACTCTGGGTCGGACTGGCGGCCGTTTGTGTGACCGCACTCGCGTCGGCGTGTTCCCCAGCCACGCTGGCGTCCCTGGCCGTTAGCGGCGTCAGCATGGCGGCTACCGGCAAGGGATTGGCGGATCACGCACTTTCGGGCTTCCGCGACGAGGACTGTGCGATGCTCCACGTGTTCGACGGCGGCCGCCTGTGCCGGCCGTATGCGGACGCGGAAGAAGGACCGGTTGACGGGCCGCCTCCGGTAACAGTCGCCGCGTTGGCACCGTCAAATGCGCCCGAGGCGATCGACCTCTCCGAGATGCTGGCCCTCGAGCCGGCAGCAGGACCGGCGACACCAGTCCCGGCCAGCGCCAGCGCCGACTCTATTGCAAGCTTCCATGAAGCGCCTGCGGGCTCGTGCGCCGGCTATGCCCATCGTGACACCGACGGCATACGCGGACGAGCGGCCGACGGCGGCGCCGCCATTGCCTCGGTGGTCGCAGGCTCCGGCAATGCGGCCGGAGGACGATCCGGTGTGGCGTTACATGATGCGGCGCGTGCGCGGAGGCTTCGACGACCGCGTTCAGCCCGAGACCGGCCGAGCGATTGTCCAGCCCCAGGTCGCGGTGGTCCCGCAACCGTCCACCAACTGACCCAAGCCCGATTCACGCCGCCTGGCGCGGCGCTTACTCGCCGGTCTGCGTCCGGCCCCCACTGCCCTGGATCGGTGTTTCGCCGGTTCGGCGTAGTACCGCGGTGGCGCGTGCCTTGCCGGTCAACCCGCGCAAAGTCTCGTAATAGGCGAGATTGTTCTGCACTTCCGCTTCGTTCAGGTCCACCCGGGCAACCTGGGCGGCGTTGTCCGTCTGACCGGCGAGGGCGTAGACCAGGGCGAGGTTCTGGCGGATGCATGGGCCGGCGCCCGGCTCGGCGGCCGCCCGGTCGAGCAGCCGAATGGCTTCGTCGTACTCGCCGCCGATGGCCAGGGACAGGGCAAGGTTGTTGCGCAGCGAGAGATTGTCCGGCGCCACTTCCAGACCGTCGATGTAGCTCTGCTGCGCGCCCTCCTGGTCGCCCATGAGGTCGCGGGCGACGCCGAGCCCATTGTAGGCCTGATACTGGCGGGGCGCCCGATCGATGGCGAAGCCGAATTGGTCCGCCGCCCGCGACGGCTGATCCAGCGCGATCAGCACCTTGCCGTAGCCCAGGCGGGCGCTGACTTCTTCCGGGTCGCGGTCGATGGCGTTGCGGAACGCGTCCGCCGCCTCGCTGTTGGCACCCATCGCCGCCAGGCTCTCGCCAAGTCGGGTTAGGGGCAGGGCCTCGTCCGGCATGAGGTTGTGGGCGCGTCGGTACAGACTCGCCGCGCTGCGCAGATCACCACCACCGCCGGTGGACTCGGCCATTCGCATCAATTGCGCATACCGGCTTTGGCGGTCGTCCGCCTGCCGTTCCTCCTTGGTGGGTACGGGGCCGGAACACGCCGCTACTACCATGGCGGACACAACGAGCGCGGCGATGCCCCGAAGGCAACGGCGAGCGCGGTGGACGGGAGAGGTGAACGGGGGACGGGAGCGAATCACTGGCAATGACGCTCTGTTGGCGGCGCCACGTATTTGGCACGGGCAAGGCGCCCGGCGCCAGCGAAAACGGCATCCATCCGCATCCGCACGGGGGATATCGTGTAACCGTTTGCAAAAACGTGCCGAATGCAGGCAAACTGCGGGCGACCCTTAGGTCTTATGGGAACACGCGGCGTGAAGAAAGAATACCTTGAGCTAACCCGTCTGATCGAACGGATGCACCGGCGGTTTCTCGATGTGCTGCGGGCCGAACTCAATCGGCTTGGTATCAAGGACATCAATGGGGTCCAGGCGTTGCTGCGGGCCAACATTGGCGGCGAGGAAATCGTCATCCGTGACTTGGTGGAGCGTGGCTACTACCAGGGATCGAACGTCTCATACAACATCAAGAAGCTGGCGGAGATGGGTTACTTGGAGCAGGAGCGCTCAGCTCATGACCGCCGCTCGGTGAGCATCAGGCTGACCGAGAAGGCGATGAACGTAGTCGAACGGGTGCGCGAGTTGGAGGAAAGCATCGCCGGGCGGCTCGGCGAGCAGGCCATGAGCAACGACGAAATTGACAGTGTCTGCCAGGGACTGCGCAAGGTCGAACGCACCTGGAGCGACTACATCCACTACGGCCGCCGTTAGCCCGGATTTCTCACCACGATCGGAGTTCACGCGGTCTCCGCGGCCCGACAGGGCAGGAGGACGGCGCCGCGCGATGCGGGAACCGCATCCGCGACCCCGTTCGCGGCATTCCACATGCCCGCCCCGGCGCGCCGGGGCGTCAGCGATCGTCGAACTTACGGAACTCCGGCTTCCGCTTTTCCTTGAAGGCGTTCACGCCTTCCTTGGATTCCTCGGTTTGGTAGAACAAGGCTACCGACTGTAAGCCCATGGCCGAAAGCCCGGCAATGCTGGCCGTGTCGGCGTTGAACGAGCGCTTGGCGAGGGCGAGGGCCGTGGGGCTCTTCTCGAGGATCTCGTCGCACCAGCGTCGTACCTCGGCGTCCAGTTCTTCGTCGGCGACGACGGCGTTGCAGAGCCCCATCCGCAGCGCCTCGTGCGCCGGGTAGCGGCGACACAGGTACCACACCTCGCGCGCCCGCTTCTCGCCGATGACACGCGCCATGTAGGCGGTGCCGAAGCCCGGGTCCACCGAACCCATCTTCGGTCCCACCTGGCCGAAGATGGCGGATTCGCCGGCGATGGTCAGATCGCACAGCAACGCGAGCACATGACCGCCGCCGATGGCGAAACCCTGCACGCGGGCGATCACCGGCTTGGGCACGTCGCGGATGACCGACTGCATCTCCTCCAGCGGCAGACCGATGACCCCACGGCCGTCGTAGCTGCCTTCGTGGGCGGACTGGTCGCCGCCGGTGCAGAACGCCCGGTCGCCGGCACCGGTGAACACGATCACACCCACGGTCCGATCCCAGCCGGCACGGTTAAAGGCATGGATGATCTCTTCGCAGGTCTGGCCGCGGAACGCGTTGTAGACTTCCGGCCGGTTGATGGTGATGGTGGCGACGCCGTCGGTGATGTCGAAGAGGATGTCCTCGTAGTTCATCGGGGTGGGTTGTCCTTCTTTGTCTTTCGTCTCGCTTGTTACTAGCCTCGGCGCTTGGCGCCGGATCAGCCGTTCATGGTGAGGCCGCCCGACACGCTGATCACCTGACCGGTGATGAAGTCGGCATCGTCGCTGGCCAGAAACGCGACCGCGCCTGGCGCGTCGTCGGCCCGTCCCAGCCGTCGCATGGGGGTCGCCTTGACGAAGGCGTCCAGGAGCTTCTGCCCCATGCCGCTGTCCTCGGCGACTGCTGTCAGGAGACCGGTATCGGTGGGGCCGGGACAGACCACGTTCAGGCTCACGCCGCGGGCGGCGTTCTCGCGTGCCAAGGTCTTGGTCAGGGCCACCACGCCACCCTTGGTGGCCGAATAAACAGCTTCGCCCGAGGATCCCACTCGGGCGGCGTCGGAGGCAATGTTGACCACCTTGCCGCGGCGCCGTTCGGCCATGCCGGGCAGCACGACGTGAAGCAGATTCAGCGGTCCCCGGAGATTGATGGCGATGATCTTGTCCCACAACGCGGGGTCGGTTTTCTGGAACATCATGAACCGGTCCCAGCCGGCGTTGTTGACGAGGATCTCAACCGGCCCGGCTTGGCCCTCGAACTCGGCAATGGCCGCCTTGACCCCGTCGTAATCGGTGACGTCGCAACGCACGGCGTGGGCGCGGCCGCCCTCGGCGGCAATGCTCTGGGCCGCCGCTTGGGCACCGGTGTCGTCGATGTCGAATACCCCGACCACGCACCCTTCCGCAGCCAGCCTTTGGCATATGGATAGACCAATGCCCGCCGCGCCACCGGTGACGACGGCAGCCTTTCCGTCGAGTCCTCGCATGTTCTGTCCTCCCCCCGTTTTGCCGGGCAGCAGCCTGCTGGCGGCCGGGCAGGCGGATCATACGGATGCGTTGAAAACGGGTCAAACCTGGTCGCGCATGAGTGCCTATACAGGAAGGATCCTAGGAGGCACCGGGACGATCCGTGGCGTGCAAGCCGATAACGCCGATGATGATCAAGGCAATGAAACCGACCTTCACCAGAGTTAGCGGCTCGCGGAACATGAGGGCGCCGATGACGACGATCAAGGCCGTGCCGACCCCCGCCCAGATGGCGTAGGCGATGCTGATGGGGATCACCTTCACCGCCAGGGTCAGGAACACCAGACTGATCACGTAGGCTGGGATAATGCCCAGCGACGGCCACAGGTGTTCGAACCCGTGCGACATCTTCAAGAAGGTGGTGCCGGTGATCTCGAACAATATGGCCAGGGCCAGGTACATCCAAGAGGTCATGGGCCTTTCCCGATCTGTCACGGCTCCGCGCGGCGGCGCATTTCGCGGGCGATGACCAATTGCATGATCTGCGTCGTACCTTCGAAGATCCGAAACAGCCGAACGTCGCGGAAGAACCGCTCGATCCCGTACTCCGCCATGTAGCCGGCGCCGCCATGGATCTGCACCGCGCGGTCGGCGACGCGGCCCACCATCTCGCTGGCGAACAGCTTGCTGCACGCGGCGGGAAGGGTGACGTCGGCACCGGCGTCGCGTCGGCGGGCGGCATCGAGCACCATGCATTCAGCGGCATAGACCTCAGCCTCGCTGTCGGCGAGCATCGCCTGGACGAGCTGGAAATCGGCGATGGGCCGTCCGAACTGGCGCCGCTCGGCGGCGTAGGCCAGGCTGTCGGCGATCAGCCGCCGGGCGGCGCCCACGCAAACTGCGGCGATATGAAGGCGGCCGCGGTCGAGCACGCGCATGGCGGTGGCGAAGCCGCGACCCTCGGTACCGCCGAGTAAGGCGTCGGCCGGTACCCGGCAATCCTTCAAGATGACGTCGGCCGTGTGTGCGCCCTGCTGGCCCATCTTGCGGTCGGGCCGACCGACGGAGAGCCCCTGGGTCGGAGCGTCAATCAGGAACGCCGATACACCCTCGGCGCCGCGTGTCGCCGGGTCGGTGCGGGCAAAGACGGTGAACAGCCCGGCGTGCGGCGCGTTGGTTATGTAGCGCTTGGTGCCGTTGAGCACGTAAGCGTCGCCCTCGCGGCGGGCGCGGGCCGTCAGCCCGGCGGCATCCGAACCGGCCCCCGGCTCCGTCAGAGCGAAGGCGGCGATCACCTCTCCCGCGGCCATCCGCGGCAGGTAGCGGCGTTTCTGCGCCTCGGTGCCATCCATCACCAAGCCGTGGGCGCCGATGCCGATGTTCGTGGCGAAGGTTGTGCGGAAGGCAGGCGAGGTCCAGCCCAGTTCGAAGGCGACGCGGACCTCGTCCTCCATTCCGAGGCCGAGGCCGCCGTAGTCGACGGGAATGGTCAGCCCGAACAGTCCCATCGCCCGCATCTCGGCGACCACCGCGTCGGGAATGGCGTCGGCCTCTGCGACCGCGTCCTCCAGCGGCACCAGCCGCTCGCGCACGAACCGCCGAACGGTTGCCAGAAGCTGGTCGCGGGTTTCTGGGTCCAGGCCCATGATGGCTGTCGGGGGCGAGCCGATCCGCGGGTTTGGGCTGCCCGTGCTGCCCCTCGCCCCGATGCTCCCGTCAGATCATGTACGGGCTCTTGTAGCTCTCCAGGACCTTGATGTAGTTGGCCCGCTCGAAGGCGCTGGGATCGCCCACCTTGACCTGGCTCATGGAGCCCTTCATCTGTTGCACCGACTCGTAGCTGCGGCGGTGCATCCACTCCTCAAGGCCGTCGATCAGGATCTGCATGTAGCCCGGCCCCTTGCGCAGCAGCGCCGATGTAGAGTGGACCACGTCGGCGCCAGCCATCAGGTACTTGATCACCTCGGTCTGGCTGAATACGCCACGCGTGGCGCCCAGCGAGGCGTCGAGGCGCCCATACAGGACGGCGATCCACAGCAACGGCAGGCGGATCTCGCTCGGACCATTGAGCTCGAGGTTGGGAACCACCTCCAGATTTTCCAGGTCGAAATCCGGCTGGTAGAAGCGGTTGAACAGTACCAGGGCGTCGGCACCCGCGTCGACGAAGCGGCGCGCCATGTTGCCCATGGAACTGAAAAATGGGCTCAGCTTGACCGCCACAGGGCAGGGGACGGACCCCTTCACCATGCGAATGATGTCCACGTAAAGCTGTTCCACGTCGCGGCCCTCGATGTCCAGGTCCGCTGGGATGTAAAACACGTTGAGCTCGATGCCCTTGGTGCCGGCCTCGTGGATCTGCTTGGCGTACTCGGTCCAGCCGCTGGGTGTGACGCCGTTGAGGCTGCCGATGATGGGGATGTCCACCGCCTCCGACCCCTTGCGGATCAGCTCCAGATAGCTGTCCGGGCCGATGTGGTACTCCTCCACATCGGGGAAATAGCTCAACGACTCGGCGAAGCTCTCCGTTCCGGCCTCGGTCAGGTGCTCCAGCGCCGCGTGTTCATGTCTGATCTGTTCCTCGAACAGGGAGAACATGACGATGGCCGAGGCGCCGCCATCCTCCAGCCGCTTGATGCCGTCGAGCGTCGCCGAAAGCGGCGATGCCGACGCTACTAGCGGGTGCTTGAGCTCCATCCCCATGTAGTTCGTGCGAAGATCCATCGCTTTGTTCCTTCTGGTTCGGCCGTTTCCCCTGGTACCACCTCCGCTGGCTGAGCCGTCTTAGCCCTGACCCATCGAAGCCATCTCTTCGTAGAGCTGCCACTTCCGATTCACTGCTTCCTGGGCCAAGGCCATCAGCTCGTCGGCTTGTTCCGGATTGGTGGCGCGCAGCATCCGATAGCGGAGCTCGTTCTCGGTGTACTGCGTCAGTTTGATGGACGGCCGCGGCGAGTCGAGGACGAACGGGTTCTCGCCGGATTCCCTGACTTCGGGATTGAACCGGATCAACGGCCAGTAGCCGCTGTGCACGGCCAGCGTCTGCTGATTCAATCCGTTCTGCATGGCGATGCCATGAGCGATGCAATGGCTGTACGCCAGGATCAGCGAGGTGCCGGGATAGGTTTCGGCCTCGCGGAACGCGGTCAGCGTCTGCTGCGGGTTGGCGCCGAGCGCGATGCGGGCCACGTAGACGTTGCCATAGGAAATCGCCTGCAAGGCCAGGTCCTTCTTACCCACCTTCTTGCCGGCATTGGCAAACTTCGCGACCGCGCCCAGCGGCGTCGACTTAGACGCCTGGCCGCCGGTGTTGGAGTACACCTCCGTGTCCATCACCAGGATGTTGACGTCGCGTCCGCAGGAGATCACGTGATCGACGCCGGATGAGCCGATGTCGTAGGCCCAGCCGTCGCCGCCGATGATCCAGATGGAGCGGCGAACCAGGTGATCGGACAGCAGCATCAGGTGCTTGGCTTCGCTGGACGTGAGGTTCGCCAGCTTCTCCTTCAGCGCCGCCACCCGTTCGCGTTGCTGGCGGATTTCCGACTCGGTACGTTGCGATGCACTCAGCAACTCGTCGGCGAGGGTATCCCCCACCTGGCTGCTGAGTTGCATGACCAGCGTACGGGCCGTCGCCAGGTGCTTGTCGGCGGTCATCCGCATGCCGAAGCCGAACTCGGCGTTATCCTCGAACAGCGAATTGGCCCACGCCGGGCCGCGGCCTTCAGCGTTCGTCGCCCACGGGGTGGTCGGCAGATTACCCCCGTAGATGGACGAGCAGCCGGTGGCGTTGGCGACCATCATCCGGTCGCCGAACAACTGCGAGACGAGCTTGAGGTATGGGGTCTCGCCGCAACCGGCACAGGCGCTTGAGAACTCGAACAAGGACTCTAGGAACTGACTGCCGCGAACCGTGGAGAAGTCGACCCGCGACCGATCGTTGACCGGCAGCGTCTCGAAGAACGCCACGTTGCTCAGTTCGTCCTGCTCGATAGGTGCCTTCGGCGCCATGTTGATGGCTTTCTTGCCGGTCTCCTCGCGGCTCTTAGCGGGGCAGACCTCGACGCACAGGGTGCAACCCGTGCAATCCTCGGCATACACCTGCAGCGTATACCGGATCTCCGGGAAGCCGCGGGCGTCGATGGGGGCCGAACGGAAGGTCTCCGGCGCTCCCTCAAGGCGATCCTGGTTATAGAACTTGGAGCGGATCACTCCGTGCGGGCAGACGAAGCTGCAGTTGCCGCATTGGATGCAGATGTCCGGCTCCCATACCGGGACGAACTGCGAGATGTTGCGCTTTTCCCATTTGGTTGTGCCGCTGGGGTATGTGCCGTCGTTGGGCATGGCGCTGACTGGTAGATCGTCACCGCGACCCGCCATCATCATCGCCGTGACCTTCTGCACGAACTCGGGCGCCTCTTCCGGCACTACGGGCGCCATCTCGCGGTTGCTGGTGGCGGTCGCCGGCACGTCCACCTGGTAGAGGTGGGCGAGGGTATGATCGACGGCCTCGAAGTTCTTGCGGACGACCTCTTCGCCCTTCTTGCCGTAGGTCTTCTGGATCGACGTCTTGATCTTGTCGATGGCCCGGTCCTTGGGCATGACGCCGGAGATGGCGAAGAAACACGTCTGCATGATGGTATTGGTGCGCGTGCCCATGCCGCTTTCGCGAGCCACCTTGGCGCCGTCGATCACGTAGAACTTCAGCTTCTTGTCGATGATCTGCTGCTGCACCTTACGCGGCAGCTTGTCCCACACCTCGTCTGGGCCGTAGGGGCTGTTGAGCAGGAAGGTGGCACCCTCGGCGGCTTTGCCCAGCACGTCGGTCTTCTCGACGAAGTTGAACTGATGACAGCCGATGAAGCTGGCCGCCTGGATCAGGTAGGTGGATCGGATCTCTTCGGGCCCGAAGCGCACATGCGACACCGTCTGCGAACCCGACTTCTTGGAATCGTAGACGAAGTAGCCCTGGGCATGGAACTCGGGATCGTCGCCGATGATCTTGATGGTGTTCTTGTTGGCGCCCACCGTTCCGTCGGCGCCAAGGCCGTAGAACAGCGCCCGAATCACGTTATCCGGCTCAGTCGTGAAGCTCGGATCGTAATCGAGGCTGGTGTGTGACAGGTCATCGTTGATGCCGACGGTGAAGTGCTTTTTCGGCGCGTCCTTCAACAGCTCGTCAAGCACGCCCTTGACCATTGCCGGCGTGAACTCCTTGGACGACAGGCCGTAGCGGCCGCCGATCATGCGCGGCATGGCGGCGGTGGGCAGCGTTCCGGCTCCCGCCGCCTCGGCGATCACGGTCAGGACGTCCTGGTATAGGGGCTCGCCAAGGCTGCCGGCCTCTTTGGTCCGGTCGAGAACCGCCAAGGCCTTGGTGGTCGCAGGCAACGCCGCGAGGAACCGTTCGGCGGAGAAAGGCCGATACAGGTGTACCTGGATCGCGCCCACCTTTTCACCCTTGTCGGCCAGGAACTCCACCGTCTCGCGGGTCGTATCCGCGGCCGAACCCATCAGCACGATGACCCGCTCGGCATCGAGCGCGCCGAAGTACTCGAACAGGCGATAGCGCCGCCCAACGACTTTTGCGAACCGATCCATGACCCGCTCGACCACCAGCGGCAGCCTCTCGTAGAAGGGATTCACGGTCTCCCGGGCCTGGAAATACACGTCGGGATTCTGCGCCGTGCCGCGGATGATCGGGTTGTCCGGGTTCAGTGCCCGGCGGCGATGGGCGAACACCAGGTCGTCATCGATCATCGCCCGGATCTGCTCGTCGGAGAGGAGGGTGATCTTGTTGACCTCGTGCGAGGTGCGGAAGCCGTCGAAGAAGTGAATGAAGGGGATCCGGCTGTCCAGCGTCGCCGCCTGGGCGATCAGTGCCATGTCGTGGGCTTCCTGCACCGAGCTGGAGGACAGCAGGGCATAGCCGGTGGAGCGCACCGCCATCACGTCCGAATGATCGCCGAAGATGGACAACCCCTGGGCGGCCAGCGACCGTGCCGCCACATGGAACACCGCCGGCGTGAGCTCGCCGGCGATCTTGAACATGTTGGGGATCATCAGCATGAGCCCCTGCGAGGCGGTGAACGTGGTGGTCAGCGCGCCGGCCTGTAGGGCGCCGTGGACGGCACCGGCGGCACCGGCTTCGCTCTGCATCTCGACGATGTCCGGGACCGTTTCCCAGATGTTGGGTTTGCCTTCGCTCGACCACTGATCGGCCAGTTCTGCCATCGTCGACGACGGCGTAATCGGGTAGATGGCGCAGACCTCGTTCACCCGATAGGCGACGTATGCCGCCGCCTCGTTGCCCTCGATCGTGGTCACTTGGGGTTCGGTCATCGATGTCCTCCACCGCCTCGCAAGGCGTTCGTTGCCGGGCACCGCCGATCGGCGATCGCCACGTGCCCATTGTCGTTTGTCTTCCCCGGCCGACGTGTCCCCCGCTTCCCTGGCGCGCCGCGATGGCGGCTCACGCCGAGGGGCCGGGCTCGGGAATCATGTCGATGGCGTGGCAGGGGCACTGTTCGAAGCAGACAGCGCAACCCGTGCACAGATCGTAGTTGTACTTGTAGCGGTTGCCCGGCCCCAGCTTGATCACCGCGCTCTCCGGGCAGGCGCCGTAGCAGCCATCGCATTCGAAGCAGTTGCCGCACGACAGGCATCGCTTAGCTTCGTAGACCGCCTCTTTGTCCGACAGGCCAAGCACCACTTCGCTGAAGCTGCTGCGTCGTTGGGCGATATCCAGGTGGCCCTGCGGCCGCTGCGCGGCGTCTGTGTAGAACCACACGTGAAGCTTGTCGAAACCAGCCACGTCGTGTTTCGCCGGGGCCTGATAGACTTCGCCCTTGAGGTAAGCGTCGATGTTGCGCGCAGCCTTCTTGCCGTGGCCGACGGCGATGGTCACCGAGCGATCGGAGGGCACCATGTCGCCCCCGGCGAAGACGCCCGCGTATCCGGTCATCAGGTGCTCGTCGACGACCACGGTGCCGTCCCACTTGAACTCGAGACCCGGGACTCCGCGCAGGAACTCGGTATCGGTGTCCTGGCCGAGGGCGAGGATCAGGTCGTCGGCTTCCAGGGTCTCTACCTCGCCGGTCGGACGCGGCCGGCCGTTCTCGTCGATCTCCATCACCTCGACGGTGAAGGTCGTCTCATCAATGGACTTGATGGTGCGCAGCCAGTGGATCTTGACGCCTTCCTCCATCGCCTCGTCGGCCTCGAATTCGTGGGCCGGCATGTGCTCCTGATCGCGGCGATAGATGATCATCGGCTCGTGGCCCAACCGCATGGCCACGCGCGCCGCATCCATGGCGGTGTTGCCGCCGCCATAAACGGCGACACGCCGCCCGAGCTTGGGCGGCGTGCCTTCTTCCACGTCCTTGAGGAAGTTTACCGCGTCGAGGATCTTGCCGGCATCGCGCGACGGGATGTCGGTGCGCTTGGAAATGTGGGCGCCAACGGCGACGAACGCGGCGTCGAACCCGCCCGCCTCCTTCTCCTGCAACAGGTCCGCGACCTTGTGGTTGAGGGTGATCTTGACCCTCATGTCCTCGATGCGCTTGATCTCGGCATCCAGAACGTCGCGGGGCATCCGGTAGGACGGGATGCCGAAGTGCATCATCCCCCCGGCCACCGGCCCAGCCTCGCGGACTTCAACCTCGTGCCCCATCAGCGCCAGGTGATGGGCGGCGGAGAGCCCACTCGGCCCGCCGCCGACGATCAGAATGCGCTTGCCTGAAGGTGCCGCCTCGATGGGGATCGTCCACCCCTCAGCCAGCGCCTTGTCGCCGAGAAACCGCTCCACGGCATGAATGCTGACGGTGGCATCCAGCCGGTCACGATTGCAGTTGCTTTCACACGGGTGATAGCAGACCCGACCATGGACCGCCGGCATCGGATTGTCCCGCACGATCTGCCGCCACGCCTCTTCGAACCGACCCTCCTGCGCGTGGGCCAGCCACGCCTGGATGTTCTCGCCGGCCGGGCATGCGTTGTTGCACGGCGGCAGCAGGTCCACGTACACGGGCCGCTGCATGCGAAACGGTCCGGTTCGCCGTTCGTGCGAGAGATCCGGCGGGCGAGTCATGTCGGTGGGTGGGTGGGTCATACGTGTCTTTCTCCTCCGCAAGGCGTTAGTCCGGACGGTTGCGGCAACGTCGACGGCGTGGCCGGTCCATCCGCTAGGCGCACACCCATCGGCGAAGGTCGAGAGATGTTGATCCCCGCGAGCGTGCGTTGCGCCGACTTCCAGCCAGCGACCCTGAAAAGGCCGCACGGACCAGTGAGATAGAACTAGAAGGCGAAAAGGCGCTTAGATTTTTCGTTCAAAAGAAAAACACCCCGCGTCGCCTTGAAACGGGATGCCCGTTTCCTCCTCCAATTTTTTCCACCAAGCCGCGTTCGGCGCCGCGGTGGTTGCCGCATTGTCTCCAGACTTGGGAAGTCCCCGCTCGATGACCGGAGGATACTCCCGTTTCGGCTAGCGGACAAGGCTAGCGCCGAGAACCGAGACCGGTGATTTCCGCATGGCAGGACCGCCCGCACGGCGGGTCTTCACGGGGATCACAGATCGGACCGATCGGCGTGACAGGAGGCATCGTTCGGCTTCTCCGGCGGCTCTTACTGTGGCGGACCTATGACCGGCCGGAAGTAGGCCATGAGCGTGATCCAGGCTCCGCGGCGGATGCTCGGTTTGATGTACCGCATCTGCGGGGCGCTTGCCGGTAGACCGACACGGATCCCGACCGCAGTCGGGTGCGTTCCGCGGTTCATCTCGGAGGCCGTTCGCTACCGCCGGCTAACCACCGACCCGAGGTTTGCCATCGGCTTCTGGGATCTGTACCCGCAGTTGCTGGACTACCGCGATCAAGCCGGCTCGGCCGACGGTCACTACGTGCACCAGGACCTCTGGGCGGCACGGAAAGTGTGGAAGAGGAATCCGCCGCGGCACGTGGACATCGGATCGCGGGTCGACGGATTCATCACCCACCTCTTGAGCTTCCGTACCGTCGAGGTGGTGGACATCAGGCCGCTTGATAGCTCGATCGACGGCCTGTGCTTCGTCCAGGACGACGCCACGCATCTCGGGCGTTTCGAGGATAGGTCGCTGCCCTCCGTGTCGACGCTCCACGCCGCCGAGCATTTCGGTCTCGGGCGTTACGGCGATCCGCTTGATCCGAACGCCCCATTTCTCTATCTTCGAAGCACTGAAGCGCGTCTTGGCGCCGGGAGGACATCTCTACTTTTCGACTCCAATCGGACGCGAACGGGTGGATTTCAATGCCCACCGGGTGTTCGATCCGCAGACCATCTCGACGCCTTCGACGGCCTCGAATTGGTGAGCTTCAGCGCCATCGACGACGATGGCGCGTTCGTCCCCGACGCTCGGCTCGAAGCTCTGCGCTCCTGCAATTACGCGTGTGGGCTGTTCGAGTTCGCCAAGCCGGAGGCCGGGCCGTTTCCTTCCGTCGCCTGATCCCCAATATATAGCCTGCGGCCGCCCGCGGGCGTGTGCCGGACGGAGCGACGGCGGAGTAGGGATTCGGAGGGACTCATGGAGGGGATCTTGGCGGTCGCCGCGGCCACCGCAGCCTTCGTTGGCAGCCATTTCGCGCTATCGGCGCCCGGTGTCCGCGATCGTCTGGTGGGGGCTTTGGGCGAGCTTCGCTTCCGGGCCGCCTACTCGACGGTTGCCGTGGCGCTCTTCGTGGTTGTCCTACTCGCCTATGCCGATGCGCCGGCGGTGTGGGTGTGGGATCCGCCCATCGCCCTTCGGCATATCGCTCTGACCGTGATGCCCGTGGCCTTCGTGTTCGTGGTGGCCGGGCTCACGACGCGCAACCCGACGTTGGTAGGACCGACTGTCGTTCGACCAACCTTCGCTGACAGTCCGCCGGATCCGGTGGTGGCCGCCGGTCCAGTGGGCATCATGAAGGTGACCCGTCATCCGATGATGTGGGGCATCGGGCTCTGGGGGATCACGCACCTGCTGGCCAACGGCCATGCGGCGGCGATGATCCTCGCGGGCGGGATGACGCTGCTGGCTTTGGCGGGCGCCCGTTCCATCGATGCCCGTATGCGCCGTCGTCTCGGCGATGCCTGGGCCGATTACGAGGCGAAGACGTCTTTCGTTCCCTTCGCCGCCATGATCGCCGGCCGGGCGCGCGTCTCCTGGGGCGAAATCGGCTGGTGGCGCATCGCGCTGGGCATCGTGGCTTACGGAGTCGTGCTGTCGGCGCACCGAACGCTGTTCGGTGTCTCGCCGCTGCCGCTGTAGACAACTTGGTCAGGCCAGCGTGAAGATCTCCTGTGGTTCGCTCACCCCGCGCAGGACATGGACGCCCAGCGAGACCAGCCGATTGGGCACCACGCGGGCGAAGTCCGACGACATCAGCACGGGCTTATGCAGCGCCTTGGTCATAGACTCGATTCGCGCCGCCTCGTTGGCGGCCGCTCCGATGACCGAGAACTCCAGGCGCTCTGGAACGCCGATGTTGTCGTACATCACGTCGCCCAGATGCAGTCCGATGCCGTAGCCGATAGGCGGATCGCCGGCCTCGGCGCGCCGGGCGTTGGCATCGGCCAGGCGGCCCATGGCGTCCTGCGCGGCGTTCATGGCGCGGTTGCAGGCGTCCACGTGCAGGGCGCAGCGCTCGGGCGTGGGCGTCGTCGCGCCGACGGGGAAGATGGCCAGGGCCGCATCGCCGATGTAACGCAGGACTTCGCCGCCACTGTCCAGCACGGCGCCAGCCATGGCGTCGAAGAAGTCATTGAGCAACGAGAGAAACGTCGATCGCGGCAACCGATCCGCCAGCCGGGTCGATCCGCGCAGATCGCAGAACCAGATCACCGCGTGGATGTCCTCGCCGTCGCCGTGCTTGATCCCGCCGTTGAGCACCCGCTTGCCGGAATGGCGGCCGAGGTAGGTGTCGAGGATGGTGCGGGCGGTGAGCCGCAGGGCATGCACCTCCATCAGCCGCCCGAACACCGGCACCGCCTCGTAGATCATTTCCAACTCTGCGGTAGTGAAACCACCGGGTCGGTCGCCGGCGAAGGTGATGGCGTTGATCTTGCCGTCGGAAAACAGCATCGGCATCGCCACGTAGTCGGTGGCGCCCTCGGCCTTCAGGTCCTCCAGGATCGGGAAGTCCAATGCCAGGCCAGGCACATCGAGACGCCGGCGGGTGCCGCCGGCGCCTTCGAAGATAGAGGCGTAGGGGCTCTTCAGGTAGGCGTCGCTCTCCAGGATCTCGTAACGCGGCGAGAACTCCTCCACCTGGCCATCCTTGCGCTGCCACGTGTAGGACGTGCCGATGAACTGGGGATGCAGCGTGCGGATGGTGACGCGAATGCGCCAGATGGGGATGTCGAACTTCAGCATGGTAGCGGCGAGCCCGGCCACCAGTTCCCGCGGTTCCGGATTTTGCCAGCCGCTGTCGATCATCCAGTCGATGAGCGGGTTGCCATTGTAGGAGCTTACCGGCGGGTCCTCGGACGGGCGGAGGGTATCGAGCGACGTAATCATGGCAGGCGGCCCTTCGGTTCGAGCACCAGTGCTGCGGCATCCCCTGCGTCGGTAGAGCGCTCGCTTCCGCCCACCGTCAACCGGTCGGTGCCGCTTCGCAGTGGTGATATAGTCCGTCGCACCGCCGGCGCGAGACTCGGAGAGCGAAAATGCCTGTGATCGACCGCATCGCCGAATGGCAGGACCAGATGGCGGCCTGGCGTCGGCACCTGCACGCGCATCCTGAGACCGCGTTCGAGGAACGCGACACCGCCGCGTTCGTCGCCGAGCAACTGGTCGGATTCGGACTGGAGGTGCATCGCGGCCTTGCCGGCACCGGCATCGTCGCCACGCTCCGCACTGGCGACGGACCGGCGATCGGCCTGCGGGCGGACATGGACGCCCTGCATATCAGCGAAGCGAACGCCATCGCCCACCGCTCCACACGACCCGGCCGGATGCACGCGTGCGGCCACGACGGGCACATGGCCATGCTTCTCGGTGCAGCAAAATACCTTTGTGAAACCAAACAGTTTCAGGGCACTGTTCATTTTATATTTCAGCCGGCGGAGGAGAACGAGGGTGGCGGCCGGACGATGGTAGAGGAGGGCCTGTTCGATCGCTTCCCGGTGCGTGCGGTGTATGGAATGCACAACTGGCCGGGCATGGCGCCGGGCCGGTTCGGCGTGCGCGCCGGCCCGATGATGGCGGCGTTTGACCTGTTCGAGATCACCCTTCTTGGACAAGGGTCCCATGCCGCCATGCCGCACCTGGGCACCGATCCGGTGGTCGCCGCCGCGGCGCTGATCTCGGCGTTGCAGACCATTCCCAGTCGCGGCACGAACCCGCTGGACGCCGCCGTGGTCAGTGTCACCCGGCTGCAGGCCGGCGACACCTGGAACGTGATTCCTGACCGGGCGTGGCTCGGCGGCATCGCCCGCGCCCTGCGGCCGGAGGTGCAGGACTACGTGGAGCAGTCCCTCCGGAGGGTCGCCGCCGGCGTCGCCGCGGCCCATGGCGTCGAGGCGGAGGTTCGCTACGAACGCCGCTATCCGCCTACCATCAACTATGCCGCGGAAACCGAGAACGCGGCTGCGGCAGCGGCCGTCGTGGTGGGAGAGGAGGCCGTGGATCGCGACGTCCGGCCCAGCATGGGCTCCGAGGACTTCGCCTTCATGCTGCAGCAGCGCCCAGGCTGCTACGTTTGGATCGGCAACGGCGGTGGTGATGAAGGCCGCAACCTGCACAACCCGCACTACGACTTCAACGACGACATCCTGGCCGTCGGCGCGAGCTATTGGGCGTCACTGGTGGAACGAACGCTGGCGGGTCGCTGACCGGTTCCCTAATCGGGTACGGCGAGAAAGGCCAGCACGACCAGCCCCACCAAGGCACCGATGATGATGGCGCCCGAGGCAAGTTTCCGCGCCGGCGATATTTCCGGTCCCCACTCCTTGTTCCACCGTTCCTCGAACTCGCGCAGGCGCTGTGCTTCCGGATCTTCTTGCTGATCGCCCATGCCCGTCCCCGTTTCCCCGATCCGCGCTTAGAATAACGGGCGGCATCCAGCGCGCAAGCCGGGCGGCGGCCGATCCATGCGCCGAACGGGTCGACCGACCCAAACACGGGTGTCGCGGTGATTGACAGCACGAATGCGCCCGGGAACCGGTGTTCCGGTTGGCCTGTTTTTTGATTTTGATTTATTTTCAAGGGCTTACTCGTCGAGGCGAACGATATGCTTGGCCGTTCTCCCCATTTGGGGGTGTCGCGGAAACTGACGGGCGGGTGAGTTCGCCAGGCGTTCACAAGCTCACTACCCTTGCAAACCCAGGCACCAGCGCGACTGGCACGGATGTTGCTTTCGTGACCCGACGGACTGATCGGCTCACCCGGTGCCGAGGTCCGGGCGCAATGCGCGCGGGGATATTGGAGGGGAAATATCATGGTACGGAAGGCATTGGCCTTTGCGCTGGCGGTTGGTGTCGGCGCCATCGGCGGGACGGCAGCCGACGCGGCGCCGGTCGTCACGATCAACGGACTCAGTTATGACTTGGCGCAGTTCGACGGCGCCAACGTCACCACGAACGTCAGCTCCAGTGATATCTTCGGGTCGACGTTCGACAATCCCAACGGAATCGACGGCGTCACCTTGGGCGAGCTGGCCGAGCCGCAATTCGGGTTCGATCCGGGCGATCGCATCTCGCTCGGCATCGATGACGGTGATCAGGACATGTTGACGCTGACTTATGGAAGCCCGGTTCTCATCGGTCCCGGCGATTCCATGCTGTTCGTGGTGTTCGAGCAGAGCGGCGATACGACTGTTGACCCGGAAGGCCGGAACTTCGAGATCTCGTTCAACGGCGGCATGTTCGTCAATGCCAGCACCAGCGGCTCGGTGACTGCTACCGGCGGCGTTGTCGGCGCCGGCGGTACCGAACAGAACCAGATCGTCTTCGACCTGACCCATGCGGATTTCGGCTTCTCCATCGGCGATACCATCAGCACGGTGAAAATCCGCAACCTGGTGATCTTGGGCTCGAGCGAGGACGACCCGGACTTCCTGTTCGCGGCGCGGGCCGGCACCGGCCAGGTGTTCGCTTCGGTGGCCGAGCCGGAAGTGTTGGCCATGCTCGGCTTGGGGCTCGCGGTCTTGGCCTTCAGCCGCCGTCGTCCGGCAATGGCGACGCGGCCGAACAGGGCGTGGCTTTAGCAGCGACCTAGAGGACAACGACGGCCTCGTTGGTTCCATGCGGGTAGCCCGGCGTCCCGGTGTAACCGAGACTTCACCGGGCCGGCGATGGCTTCGTCATTGCATCCGGCGCCTGGTTCTGAGAAAGTCCCTACTTTCCGTAAGGAGTTCTCCCCATGCGCTTCTGGGTTCCGATCTGGGCACACGCCAAGTGGATCGCCGCCCTCCGAGAGCACATCTACGGCGGCAAGGAACTTGACAGGACCCTCGTCGACCGCACCGACCGCTGCGAACTGGGTCGCTGGTTGCGGGGCGAGGGCGCACGGTTCGGCCATCTGCCGGCGTTCGCCGAGGTGGTGGCGGCGCACGAGGCGGTCCATCGGCGAGCGGTGACCGTGGTGGCCCTGGCTGATGCCGGCCGCCGCTTGGAGGCGGAAGCCGAAACGGCCGCCGGCGGTGAGTTGCGGCGGCGGTCCCGGGTGCTGGTGCGAACACTACGCCGGCTCAACTCCCAGATCGTTGGAACACCGGAACCGGTTGCGGCCTTCTCCGCCTGATCGATTGCTCGGCTCAGGGCGATGCCGCGAACGCCTGCAGGCCGGTCTGTGCCCGGCCGAGAATCAGCGCGTGGATATCGTGCGTGCCCTCGTAGGTGTTGACGGTTTCCAGGTTCATCACATGGCGGATGACGTGGAACTCATCGACGATGCCGTTGCCGCCGTGCATGTCGCGGGCAACGCGGGCGATGTCCAACGCCTTGCCGCAGGAGTTGCGCTTCACCATCGAGATGTTCTCCGGCGCGCACCGCCCTTCGTCCAACAGCCGGCCGACCCGCAGGCAGGCCTGTAGGCCGAGGGTGATCTCCGTCTGCATGTCGGCGAGCTTCTTCTGGATGAGCTGATTGGCCGCCAGTGGGCGGCCGAACTGCTTGCGGTCGAGTGTGTACTGACGGGCCGCGTGCCAGCACGACTCGGCGGCGCCGAGCGCGCCCCAGGAGATGCCATAGCGGGCCTTGTTCAGGCAGCCGAAGGGTCCGGCCAGTCCGGTGATTTCCGGGAACATGTTCTCTTCCGGCACGAACACCCGATCCATGACGATCTCGCCGGTGATCGAGGCCCGCATGGAGAACTTGCCCTCGATCTTGGGCGCCGAAAGTCCCTCCATGCCCTTCTCGAGGACGAAGCCGCGGATCCGCCCGTCCAGTTTCGCCCACACGACGAACAGGTCGGCGATGGGTGAATTGGTGATCCACATCTTGTTACCGGTCAGCACGTAGCCGCCGTCGGCCTTTTCGGCGCGGGTGCGTATCCCGCCGGGGTCGGAGCCGAAGTCGGGCTCGGTGAGGCCGAAGCAGCCGATCAGTTCTGCCTGCGCCAGCTTCGGCAGCCAGCGTTGCCTCTGATCCTCGGAGCCATAGGCGTGGATCGGGTGCATCACCAGCGAGGACTGCACGCTCATCGCCGAGCGGTAGCCGGAGTCCACCCGTTCGATTTCCCGCGCCGCCAGGCCGTAGCACACGTGGTTGACGCCGGCGCCGCCGTATTCCTCCGGGATGGTGGGACCCAGCAGGCCGACTTCGGCCATCTCGTTCATGATCTCGGGATCGAAGTGCTCGTCACGATTGGCTTCCAGCACCCGCGGCAGCAGCCGCTCCTGGGCATAGTCCCGGGCGGTGTCCCGCACCAGATGCTCATCCTCGGAAAGCTGATCCTCGAGGAAGAAAGGGTCTTCCCACGTAAACGGGTAGTTGGTCGCCATCGTTGCTTATCCTCCCTTGTAGGCATCCCCGCGACCGCGCGTTGGCGGGACCGGGCGGCGGTGCCCTATCGAACCCTATCGCAGCGGCAGTACCGCCGTCGCCTCCAACTCGATCGTCGCGCCCTCGTCCACCAGATCGACCACAAACACCAGGCTCATCGCAGGATAGTGCCGGCCGAAGCGTTCTCGCCAGATGGCCCCGAGACGCGGCCTGGCCCCCATGTAGGCGGGTTTGTCGGTGCAGAACCCGGTCATCCGGCACACATGCTCCGGACGTCCACCGGCCTCGGCGACGATCGCCAGGATGTTGTCGAGGGCCTGGGCGAACTGGTCGGTTAGATGCGGGCCGACGATACGCTGCTCTGCGTCCCAGCCGATCTGGCCGGCCAAAAACAGGGTGCGCCCTGGGGCGGCCTCGATTCCGTTGGCGTAGCCGACGGGGGAGCGCCATGTGGACGGCTGCAAGGCCCGGTGTGGCATCGTGGGTGCCGTTTCGTACCCCGGATTGGTGAAGAACGCTTCGATGCGGTACTTGACACTTAAATCGGCATTGTGGTACTAGTTTACCATAATAAACGATGCCCTTTAGGGCGTCAACGAAATCCGGGATGCCCGGGCGCCGAGACCCTGCAAGTTGTCGCCCCGCGGACCGGAAGGGAGGGCCGGCAAATCATGACCCAACGCGATCACCGCGGCCTTCCAACTGTCGACGGGCGACGACGGGCAGTCGTGCGCGCGCCCAAGTCGTTGTCGTGTCGTTGCCGAGCCATTGTCACGTCGTTGTCATGCGCCGTGCCGCAATCATGTGCTGAAGGGGATTGAGACCATCATGCCGGACGATACCGCGATCATCGCATCCCGCACCGCACCGCCCGCGTTCAAGGATCACGATGTGGCGCCGCAGCCCGACGAGCCCGGCGTCCGGTACGAAAAGCGGCCGGCGCGCCGTCCCGATGGCTCCATAGCGGAAGGCCTCTACAACGCCTGGATCACCCTCGACAATCCGGCGCAGTTCAACTCCTACACCACAGAGATGGTGAAGGCCGTCATTCTCGGGTTCCGCCACGCCTCCAATTCCCGCGATGTGGTCACCGTGGTGTTTACCGGAGCCGGCACCCAGTCCTTCTGCACTGGCGGCAACACCAAGGAATACGCCGAGTACTACGCCGGCAATCCGCAGGAATACCGGCAGTACATGCGGCTGTTCAACGACATGGTCTCGGCCATCCTGGCCTGCGACAAACCGGTGATCTGCCGGGTCAATGGAATGCGCATAGGCGGCGGACAGGAGATCGGCATGGCCTGCGATTTCTCCGTCGCCCAGGATCTGGCCCGATTCGGCCAGGCGGGTCCGAAGCATGGTTCCGCCGCCATCGGTGGCGCCACTGATTTCCTGCCGGTGATGATCGGCTGTGAGCAGGCGATGGTTTCCGGCGTGCTGTGCGAGCCCTTCTCGGCCCACAAGGCCTACCGGTTGGGCATCGTCGCCGACATCGTCCCGGCATTGAAGGTGGACGGCCAGTTCGTCGCCAATCCGACGGTGTGTACCGACCGGATGCTCGATGACTGGGGCCGCCTCTGTTACGGCGAGCCACTGGAAGGCGAGGCATTGGCCGAGGGCAAGGCGAGATGAAGCAGGGCGAGGTGGACCTGTCGCTGCTCGACCAGAAGGTGGAGGAGCTGTGCGCCAAGGTGCTGCTGACTTTCCCGGATTGCACCACCAAGTCCATTGAGGAACTGCGCAAGCCCAAGCTCGACGCCTGGAACCGCAACAAGGAAAACTCCCGCGCCTGGCTGGCCCTCAACATGATGACCGAGGCCCGCACCGGCTTCCGCGCGTTCAACGAGGGCACCAAGGAAACAGGTCGCGAGATCGATTTCGTCGCCCTCCGGCAGGCTCTGGCGAAGGGTGCGCCGTGGACGCCGGAGCTGACCGAGAGCCTGATGCCCGGCGCCGGGCAGCGCTGACCGGGAGAAGCGGGGGATGGCGGCGCCACTTCGTGTTTGGTTCGACCTCGACGGCCGCGTACTGCGGCTGCGGCTCGACCGGCCGAAAGCCAACATTGTCGACGCGGCGATGGTGGCGGCCCTGGATACGGCCTTCGCCGAGCACGCGGACGATCCCGGCCTTGCGGCCATCGTGTTGGACCACGAAGGACCTAACTTCAGCTTCGGGGCCAGCATCGAGGAGCATCTGCCCGATCAATGCGCGGCAATGCTCAGGAGCCTCCACGCACTGGTCGGCCGGATGCTGGATTGCCGGGTGCCGATCCTGTCGGTGGTCCGCGGCCACTGCCTCGGCGGCGGCCTGGAAGTGGTCAGTGCCGGCGGTCTGATCTTCGCCGCGCCCGATGCCCGGTTCGGCCAGCCGGAGATCCGCCTCGCGGTGTTCGCGCCGGCGGCGAGCTGCCTGTTGCCGGAGCGCATCGGCCAGATGCGGGCCGAGGACCTGCTGATCACCGGCCGCACCATCGGTGCCGACGAAGGCGCCAACATGGGGCTGGTCCACGAAGTGGCGATCGATCCGGAGAAGGCGGCGCTGCGCTACGTGGAGGAGCAACTGCTGCCGCTCAGCGCCAGTTCGCTGCGCTTCGCCGTCACGGCCGTGCGTGGCGCCATGGCGGCGCGGGTGAAGGCGAACCTGGCCGACGTGGAGGCCCTGTACCTCGAGGGCCTGATGCAAAGCCGCGACGCGGTCGAGGGGCTGAACGCGTTCCTCGACAAGCGGTCGCCACGATGGGAGCACCGTTAAGCGATGACTGCCGCAACCGTTACTCAGATCGTCGACCGCTGCCAGGCCCTGTTCGAGGACCTGACCTTCGCCCAGGCGCGCGAATGGAAGGCCGCGGCGCCGGGTCGCAAGGTGGTCGGCTACATGCCGGTGTACGTGCCGCGCGAACTGATCCACGCCGGCGGCATGCTGCCGCTGGGTGTCCTCGGCGGCGGCGACGGCCTGGAAGTGATCCATGGCGACGCCTACTACCAGAGCTACATCTGCCGGATCCCGCGCTCGACCATCGAGCTGGCGATCACCAAACGCATGGATTTCGTCGACGGCATGCTGTTCCCCAGCATCTGCGACGTGATCCGCAACCTCTCCGGCATGTGGAAGCTGATGTTTCCCGATGTCTACGTGCGGTATTTCGATGTGCCGCAGAACTATCGCGACGACGTCGGCGGCAACTACTACGTCCAGGAATTGGTGGAGCTGAAGGGGGGCCTGGAAGAGGTCGCCGGCCGGCCGATCATCGATGAGGACGTGCGCCGCTCCATTGCCGTCTACAATGAGAACCGCGAGCTGGTTCACGCGCTCTATGACTACCGGGCGAAGCAGCCCTGGAAGGCGCCGGCGTCGGAAGTGTACCTGGTGCTGCGTGCCGGAATGGTGCTGCCGGTGGAGGAGCACAGCCAACTCGTTCAGGACTATCTGGCGGCCGCCGATGCGTCGGACCGGTCCATGCGCGACAACTGCCGGATCGTCATCCAGGGATCGTTCTGCGAACAGCCGCCGCTCAACCTGCTGAAGTCCATCGAGCTGGCCGGCTGCTATGTGGTGGACGACGACTACATGCTGGTCACCCGCTGGCTCAAGGGCGGGGTCAGCACCGAGGGCAACCCGATCGCGGCGCTGTCCCATGCGTATTTGGTGGAGACCGCCGAGACCGCAGCCAAGTACGAGCCGGATGGCGGCCGCAAAGGCTCCTACCTGGTGGAGACCGTCCGCGGTCGCGGCGCCGAGGGGGTGATCTTCGCGGCACCGAGCTTCTGCGACCCGGCGCTGCTGGACCGGCCGATGCTGGCCGGTGCGCTGACCCGCGCCAACATCCCCCACATTTCGTTCAAGTACGCGGAGAACTCCGGTCAGATGCAGCCGATCCGCGAGCAGGCCGGCACCTTCGCCGATTCAATCAAGCTGTGGAGCGAGCCATGAGCGACCCCCGCGCGACCGACGACGTGATCAAAGAGCCTTCGATGCTGAAGCAGAAGGAGATGATCGCCGACAACTACGACAAGCTGACCCGCGCCCGGGAAATCGGCCGCAAGGTGTCCGCCACCTACGTTCCCGGCAACCTCAATGAGCTGGTCATGTGCTTCGACATGCTCAACAACCTGCCGGAGATCAACGCCATCAACAACGGCATGCGCAAGAAGAGCGGCGGCATGATCACCGAGGCCGAGAAGCTTGGCCATTCGGAGGACGTGTGCACCTACGTCAAAGCCGACATCGGCATGATGGCCAAGGGCAACATCGCACCCAACGGCAAGCCGATGCCGGAGCCGGACCTGCTGCTGCTCTCCTACACCGGCTGCTTCACCTTCATGAAGTGGTTCGAGCTTCTGCGCGACCAGTACGGCTGCGAGACGGTGATGCTGCACGTGCCCTACGAGGGCGACGGCAAGATCACCCAGAACATGCGCGACTACGTGGTCAAGCAGTTGAAGGAAGAGGTCATCCCGGCGCTGGAGCGGGTCAGCGGCGTCAAGTTCGACATCGATCGGCTGCGCGAATACCTGCGCAAGTCGGCCGAGGCCGAGGAGGAGTTCGTCTGGGTGCTGCAGAGCGCCAAGAGCACGCCGTCGCCCATCGACGCCTATTTCGGCGGTGTCTACTACATCGGCCCCATCTTCACCGCGTTTCGCGGCACCGACGAGGCGGTGGACTACTACAAGCTGCTCCGCACCGAGGTGGAGCAGCGGCTGAAGGAGGGCAAGGGCCCGATCACGCCCGACGGCGAGATGGGCGACGAGAAGTACCGGCTGGTGGTGGAGGGACCGCCCAACTGGACCAGCTTCCGCGACTTCTGGAAGATGTTCCACGAAGAGGGCGCGGTGGTGGTGGCGTCCACCTACACCAAGGTGGGCGGGGTCTACGACTTCGGCTTCCGCCACGATCCCCACAACCCGCTGGAGAGCCTCGCCGACTACTGCCTCGGTTGCTACACCAACCGCAACCTGCCGCAGCGGGTGGAGATGATCGAACAGTACATGAACGAGTATCAGGCAGACGGGTTCCTGATCAATTCCATCAAGAGCTGCAATAGCTTCTCCGCCGGCCAGTTGCTGATCATGCGCGAGGTGGAAAACCGCACCGGCAAGCCGGCGGCGTTCATCGAGACCGACCTCGTTGACCCGCGCTACTTCTCGCCGGCCAACGTGAAGAACCGGCTGGAGAGCTATTTCCAGATGATCGACCAGAAACGCCGCGGCGACTCGGCCCGCGCAGCGGCCAACGCCACGGCCAACTAGGGGGGAGCGGCAGATGCGGTGTTTCATCGGAATCGACCTGGGCTCCACCACCACCAAGGCGGTGCTGATGGACGAAAACCTGGACGTCCTCGGCCAGGGCATCACCAACTCCCGCTCCAACTACGAGACCGCCGCGGCGGTGGCCAAGCAGGAAGCGGTGGTCGGCGCCCGCCTGGTGCTGTTCCGCCGGGGACTGGGCGACGCCGGGAAGGGCCAGGCGGCAGAGGGGTTCATGGCTGCCGTGGAACGCGGGTTTCGTCTCGAACAGTTCCTCGAGCAGCTCGGTGACTTGCAGGCCACCTGCCTCGGATTCATCGCCGGGACACGGTTCGCCGGCCGCGAGGACGCCACCCGCGAGGCCGTGGATGAGGTGTTTCGTCGGCTGGAGACCGAGGCCCCGTCCATGTTCGCCGCGGGCGCCAAGCGGCGGTCCGACTTCTTCCGCGACATCGCCGGGTCGCGGTTCATGCAGATCGGCGAGGAGGTCGCTAAGGACGGCGGCCTGCCCTTCGACCTGCTGCTCAACGTTTATGACAAGTCCATCATCGAGGTGGAGAACCGGCCGCCGTCGGGCGACATGGCGGGCAAGTTCCTGCGTGCGCTCCAGCACGCCGCCACCGACGGCGTTCAAGCGCCGGCGGATATGGCGACCATGGAACGGGCGATGACCGAAGCCCTGCAGATCGAGCTGGAGGAAACCTACGTGGTCGGCACGGGCTACGGCCGGGTCACCCTGCCGTTCCCCAAGGATCACATCCGCTCGGAAATCCTCTGCCACGGTCTCGGCACCCACATCATGTACCCCGAGACCCGGACAGTTTTGGACATCGGCGGTCAGGACACCAAGGCCATTCAGGTGGACCCCGCCGGTATCGTCGAGAACTTCCAGATGAACGACCGGTGCGCCGCCGGCTGTGGCCGCTATCTGGGCTACATCGCCGACGAGATGAACATGGGCCTGCACGAGCTCGGCCCCATGGCCATGCAGGCCACCAAGTCGGTGCGCATCAACTCCACCTGCACCGTGTTCGCCGGCGCCGAGCTGCGCGACCGGCTGGCGCTGGGCGAACGACGCGAGGACATCCTGGCCGGGTTGCACCGGGCCATCATCCTGCGCGCCATGTCGATCATCTCGCGCTCCGGCGGCATCCGCGATCAGTTCACCTTCACCGGCGGCGTTGCCAACAACGAGGCGGCGGTGCGCGAGCTGCGCAAGCTGGTGCAGGAGAACTACGGCGACGTGGTGATCAACATCAACCCGGCCTCCATCTACACCGGGGCCTTGGACGCGGCGGCCTTCGTTAGGCGTGCCTGCGAGAATTGAACGGGAGGGCAGGGCGATGACCGTTACCGCTGGCATCGACGTGGGCACCGGGGCCGTCAAGGCGGTGGTGTTCGACGTCAACGGCGAAACCCGGTGGCTGGCCAAGCACACCGAACGGATCCGCCAGCGCGATCCGTTCAAGCTCGCCGAGCAGGCGCTCGAGGACGCCATGGAAATGGCTGGCGTTACCCGCGACGACGTGGCCTATGTGGCCACCACCGGCGAGGGCGAAAGCCTGGATTTCGCCACCGGCCATTTCTATTCCATGACCACCCATGCCCGCGGCGGCATCTATCTGGTTCCGGACGCCCGCTCGATCCTCGATATCGGCGCGCTGCACGGCCGGGCGATCCGCATCGACGACCGCGGCAAGGTGCTGTCCTACCGGATGACCAGCCAGTGCGCCTCCGGCTCCGGCCAGTTCCTTGAGAACATCGCCCGCTATCTGGGCATCACCCAGGACGAGATCGGCGAGCTGTCGCAAAAGGCCGACGATCCGGAGAAGGTGTCCAGCATCTGCGCAGTGCTGGCCGAGACCGATGTGATCAACATGGTCTCGCGTCAGGTATCAGCGCCGAACATCCTGCGCGGCATCCATGATTCCATGGCCGGCCGGCTGGTGAAGCTGCTGCGTGCCACCAGCGTGACCAGCGGGCAGGTGCTGCTCACCGGCGGCCTGGCGCTGGACGACGGTTTGCTCGCTTCCATGAACCACGCCATCGTCGAGCAGAAGATGTCGGTGGAGGCTACTAGTCACCCCGAATCCATCTATGCCGGGGCCATCGGCGCGGCGCTGTGGGGGGCGTTCCGTCACGAAAAGCTGGCGCGGCTCGGCCGCATGGCCATGGCGTCGTAGGGGAGAGCACGGGCCCGGCGGAGCCGGGCGGCGCAGGACAAAATAATGGCCGGCAGCAAATTGCCGGCCTTTTGGGAGCCTTTTCCAACCATATTGAACCGTTCTGATGGCCTCGCGGCGAGTCGGTCCGCCAGGCGCGCGGCGCAGCGCGATGCGGGGCCATCGGGTAAGCCGGGCAACGCCGCGGGCGGCCGCCAGGGGGCATCCCTGTGGGACCGGGCCTTTCGGCCCTGGGGTTCGTCGGCCGCCTCGACCGTAGCCCCACTACGCTCATCGGCGCCCTTCTGCCCCAGGACCGAAAGGCCACGGTCAGAACTGATTCAATATGACTGGGAAAGGCTCCTGTTGAGGGATGCCCGGATCAGGTGACCGGGCGGGTGAGTACGAGACGCTGGGCCGGCTGAAAGCCGACGCCGCGGAGGAAGCGCAGCAGTCCGAAGTTGTCCCACTTCACCGTCGAACGGACCGTCTCCACGTGCAGCCCGGCGAGGTTGGCGAACAGTTGCGACAGTAGTGCCTGGCCGACGCCGTGATGGGCGAAGTCGGGCGCCACGCCGATGGTGTCGATCACCGCCGCCGGCTCGGTGCGGCCGAACTCGCCGTAATCCACCCGCGCCATGACATAGCCCACGGGGAGCCCGTCGTGTTCGGCGACCAGCGAGACGCGGATCCCGGACTCCGACAACACCTCCTTCAACTTGCGTTGGTAGTAGGCGTTCCGTTCCCGGCCGGTATAGCGCCGATCGATGCGGACAATGGCCGCCAGGTCGTCCTCGCGCATGGAACGCACCGGAATCCGATCGCGGGCGAGGGCAACGAAATCGTCACCGCCGGGATCGCTGTAGTCGGGCATGCCGGCGTCCACGCGGCGCGGGGCAAGGTCCATATCCTGAGTGGGCATTGTTTTCGGTCCCCCTTTCCTGCCAATCGGCTCAAGCGCTGACGGGTTGCGACGCGGAGCGATCGAGGACTTGGCGCGGGGCGAGGTCGAACCCCACGGCTGCGAAGTAGCTGAGCAATCCCTGGTCGTTCCAGTTGACCTGGGTACGGATTTCGCGGACTCCGGCCCGACGCAGCCGTTCGTCGATGCCGTCCATCAGCCGCCGTCCGAGGCCGTGGCGCTGGGAGTCGGGGTTGACGCCCACCGCATCGAGGATCGCCACCGCATGCTCGTCGCCGAATTCTCCGGCCTGGATGCGGGTGAAGGCAAAGGCATCGAGTTTGCCTTCCTCACCGACGCCGACGGCGACGAAGGCATCGGGGTCGGCAAGCGCGGCCTGCAGCCGCTTCTCGAAGAACCCGCGGCGCAGACGACCGGACAACCGACCGTCGATCTCCACCACGCGATCCAGGTCGCTGGGCCGCAGCGGACGCAATCCGTCCTTGGACGTATCGGGCATAGATGATGTCTCCTCCCACGGCGACTGCGAACGACCACCTCGCGCAGCCTTGAGCTTAATTCCTTATTTTGGTACGATAATACTTATTTAGCCATGGGTCAACATCAACCGGTGGGCGCGGGGAGGGAGCAGATGACGAATTCCAAGGGCTTCATGGGGTCGTGGGGCATTGCCGGCCGGGTGGCGGTGGTCACCGGCGGCGCCCGCGGGATCGGCCGCACCATCGCCGACAGCCTGGCGGCGCTGGGCGCCGCCGTGCACGTGTTTGATGCTGCCGAGCCGACGACCGCGCCCGAGGGACTCACCTTTCACCATGTGGACATCACCGACGGCGCCGCTGTCCGTGCCGCCGTCGAAACCTTGCCGTCGCCGCCGACATTGCTGGTCAATAACGCCGGCATCACCCGCGATCGTTCCATTGCCAAGATGAGCGACGAGGAATGGCAGGCAGTGCTGGATGTGAACCTGACCGGGGCGTTCAATCTGATCCGCGCTGTGGCATCCGGAATGGCCGAGGCTGGCGTTGGCCGGATCGTCAACATCACCTCGATCAATGGCCTGCGCGGCAAGTTCGGACAGGCGAACTATGTGGCCACCAAAGCCGGACTGATCGGTCTGACCAAGACCGTGGCGCGGGAGATGGGCGCCAAGGGGATCACCTGCAACGCCGTGGCGCCGGGCATGGTGCTGACCGAGACGGCCCGCGCGCTGCCGCAGAAGTTCCTCGACGCGGCGTTGGCGGAAACTGTGACGGCGCGGCTGACCGAACCGGAGGACGTGGCCAACGCGGTGGTGTTCCTGCTCTCCGACGCGGCGCGGTCGATCACCGGCCAGGTGTTGCAGGTGGACGGCGGTCAGTACATCTGAGCGGTGTCCAGGGCCGCATTGCGCTCGTGGGGGTCGCGCGCCGGGTCCACCGCCACCGTGGTGAGGCGAATCCGCGGCAGGTCCTCGTCCGAATCGCTGATGGCGCACACCGCATCCACGTGGATGCCGTCTTCAAGCCACCACTGAAAGCGACACGACTCACCGGACGCAACCTGGTGCCGGCGGCAGTCGATGGTCATCGGCCGGCCATACAGTCGGTAGAGCCTGGCATGAACCTGCGGCCCCGTGAGGTGGGTCAGCGTTCGTTCCTCGCGAATGCGATAGGCGCCCCGGCCGTGGTCATCGTCCGAAAACCAGACCACCATGTCGGCGCCGTCGCTTCGAAAGTGGGTCACCACGTGACCGGCTTCGGTGGTCGACGCCTTCGCGTCAGGATAAGCCGAGCGGATATCCGCGGCTGTCATCGCGAACGATATCTCGCCGAGCGCGAAGGTGTTCGACGCACTGGCGACCTGAATGAACAGGTCGTCGTTCATCGGCCGCGATGCGACGGCATACGTCAGTACCGCCGCCAGCGTCGCCGTGGTGGCCGTGGCAAGCCGCGCCAGACGTCCGATCGTCCAGTCGCCGTGCCCGTCACCGCGGAAAGTCAGGGGGATCGCGGGAAAAAGGCGCAAGTGGGAGAGGGCCGTCATCGTCGGCGTTCCTCGATACAGGCGTTGACGGGGTCCTCTTGGCCAGCAGCTTTGCTGCCTTAGGAATCAGGGTAGGTGATCGCTGCCGGGCGAGCAAATCTATTATTTACAGCGAGTTATAGGTGGATTTTGTGCAGCATTTAAGGCAATCGCTACGTTTGCCGCCGATGTCTTTCCATGGTGTCACGCTGCCGCGTCGTAAAGGTTCGTGGTCAACCGCCGCAGCAGGTTCAAGGCCACGCGCCGGCGATACGTCTGCGGCGTGAACGTGCTTTTCATCGGCTGCAACTGCTTGGCCGCAAGCCTTGCGATCTGCTCCAAACCGGCATCGTCGAGAGGCGCGCCCGCCAGGGCTTCCGTGCCTTCGATGGGCAGCGGCCGGGAGTTGGTACCGGTGAAAGCGATGCGTAACGCGGTCAGCACCTGCCCCTCGCGCCGAACGGCAACGGCAATGCCAATCAGCGGGAAGTCGATGGAGCCGCGCTGCCGCACCTTGGCGTAATCGGCGGCGCGGCCGTCCGGCGCCGGCACACGAACGGCGACGACCACTTCGCCCGCATCGAGGCAAAGGTGATTGGCGCCATCCTCGCGGTAGAGATCGGGCAGCGGGAGGATCCGCTGTCCGGCGGGGCCGGCAACCTCCACTGTGGCGTCGAGGACGATGGCCGCCGGGGCCAGATCACCGCTGAAGGCGGCGAAGCATTTCGCGCTCTTTGGCGCCACGTGGCACACGGAACCGTCCTTCTTCAGGCAGAAATCATTGGCGTTCCGCCACCATTCGCTCTGGTTGTAATACACACAACGAGTGTCGAGACACAGGTTGCCGCCCACGGTGGCGACTTCGCGATGGGTGGGCCCGGCAACGGTCTCGGCGGCCACCGCAAGCACCGGCCAACCGGCGTTGACGGCCTCGCTGCGGCCCACGGCAGCCAGCGTCACGGCGGCGCCGATCCGAAGGCCGCCGTCGGCGTCCACGGCGATGGTCGCCAGCTCGTCGACACCGTTGAGGTCGATCACCGCCGGTGGGCGCTCGATGCCGCGGCGGATGTTGGGCACCAAGTCGGTGCCGCCGGCAAGCAGCCGCGCGTCGGGCATCTGCTGGCGCATTTCCACCAGCTGGTCGAGGGTTTCCGGCCGCAGCAGGTTGAACGCGGGCATCGGTTCCATCAGGCGGCTCCCGGGATCTGTTCGCGTCGTTTTTGTCGGTCCAGTCGTTCAAGAGCCTCGAACAGCCGATCGGGGCTGACCGGTGTGGTCGTCAGCCGCACGCCGGTGGCGTCGTGGACGGCGTTGGCCAGGGCCGGCAGCAGGCTGCCGAGGGCGCCCTCGCTGGCTTCCTTGGCGCCGAACGGACCGTTGGGGTCCATGCTCTCGATGATCTTCACCTCGATGGGGGGCGACTCGACGATGGTGGGAACGCGGTAGTCGAGCATGTTGGGACCCACGGGTAGACCCTGCATGTACCGAGTCTCTTCGCTGAGCGCCTGGCCGAGGCCCATCCACACGGCGCCCTGCACCTGGCCTTCCACCGACAGCGGATTGATGGCATAGCCGCAATCGTGGGCAACCCAGACGCGGTCCACCGTCACCTGGCCGGTGTCCTCGTCTACCGTCACCTCGCACGCGGTGGCGGCGTAGGAGAAGCCCATGGACGAGCCGACGGCAGCGCCGCGGTGCTTGCCGCCCTGGTACTCCCGGGGCACGGTGAAGTTCCCTTTCACCGTGATGGTGCCCGTATCCACCAGCGCTTCCCGCACCACTTCGTTGAAAGCGAGGCCGGGGTCCTGGCTACCGCGCACCCTGTACGCTTCGCCCAGGCACTCGATGTCTTCTGGTTCGGCCTCCAGCTTGCGGGCCGCCGCCTCCACCAGCACCGTCTTCATGTTGCGCGCCGCGTCCAAGGCGGCGTTGCCCACCATGAAGGTCACACGCGAGGAATAGGACCCGTTGTCCTTCGGCGTGACGGCGCTGTCGCTGGCAATGACGCGGAAGCGGGCGAAGTCGACGCCCAGCACCTCACCCACAACCTGGGCAATGATGGTGGACGATCCCTGGCCGATCTCGGCGGCGCCGGTGAGAATGCTGATATTGGCGTCCCAGTCGAGCTTCAGGTTGACTGTGGCGTGAGGCTCGCCGGTCCAGTGGATCGGTTTCGCCGCGCCGCTCACGTAGTGCGAGCAGGCGAAGCCGAGCCCCTTGCCCGGCGGCAGCGTCGCCTTCCGCTCCCGCCAGCCGGACGCCTGCTCGACCCAGTCCATGCACTCGGGAAGGCCGTACGAGTTGATCCTCAGGCCGTTGGGGGTCTCGCATGGCGCTTGCAGCAGGTTGGCACGGCGCACCGCGATGGGGTCCAGCCCCAGTGCGTCCGCCATGGTGTCCATTAGGCATTCGAAGGAGTGGCGCACGTCCACTGTCCCGTGGCCGCGCATGGCACCGCAGGGCGGGGTGTTGGTGTAGACGCGATAGCCGTCGTACTTCACCGCCGGGATGTCGTAGATGGCGTTGAGCAGAGCACCGGCATAAAGGATGGTGACGATGCCGTAGCCGCCGTAGGCGCCGCCGAGCTGAGTGGCCTGGCATTCGCAGGCGGTCAGCCTGCCGTCGCGGGTCATCCCCAGCTTGATCCGCACCTCGGTGTGCGGCCGGCCGCGATGGGTGAGGAAGGTTTCCTCCCGCGTCAGCTTCATCCGCACGGTGCCGCCGGCGGCGCGGGCCAGCAGTGAGGTGATGATCTCGAAGTTGAGGGTCTCGGTGCGGGCGCCGAAACCGCCGCCGATGTGCGGCTTCACCACCCGGATGCGCGACGCATCCAGGTCCAGGCAGCGGGCCACCATCATGTGCACGTAGTAGGGAACCTGGGTGCAGGTATGCAGCACCAGCTCGCCGTCGTGGGGATCGTAACGGGCCAGCGACGCGTGACCCGCCCCCATGCGTCGTACCAAGTTTTAGGTTAGTCCGTGGTCTGCAGGGAAGGCCTGATGGGGCTGTAGTCCCCACACAACGGAGGCCCGATCAGGCCTTCCCGGGATGACGGTCTCCGGTGCGGGTGGCCGGTATCCGAGGCTGCTGTGCGGTCTCGCCGTGTTGTAG
>Ga0209780_1000004_pt1 | contig 123524 bp, 108 predicted proteins | sample WorMetexBAHAMAS2_FD_187384 | JGI IMG/M metagenome (GOLD analysis project Ga0209780, IMG submission 187384) | Marine gutless worms symbiont microbial communities from Max Planck institute for Marine Microbiology, Germany - Inanidrilus exumae... | ecosystem: Host-associated > Annelida >...
CGCATCAGGTTGATGATCTGCTCGACCGAAAACCGCTTCCTCGGCATCTCAATGCCCCCTCTCCTCAGGACCCAGATGCCAAGCTTCCCTGCCAATTCATCTGGATCGGGTTAAGGGGGGCGGGCCAGTCGGGCCGCGCACGCACGGTCTGGCGCCGCGTAGCGATCATCATGCCCTGGAGAAGCTGCGGTTTGTCCGCGAGATCGCGACCGCGGTGGATCGCGCGCTGGAGCGCCGGCGGTTTGACCGCCTGGTGCTGGTGGCGCCGCCGACGACCCTGGGCGCATTGCGTCACGCGCTGGGTCCGGCGAGCCTGGCCCGAGTCACGGCCGAGGTGGCGAAGGACCTTACCCACACGCGGCTTGATCGGGTGGCGTCGCACTTGGCCGATACCATGGCCGCTTAAGCGGCTCGCTGAGCCTTCTCGTCCCGCTGCCGAGTCGGGCGGAAGCCCCGGGCCACCAGATAGACCTCGGCCGATTCGGCACGGGAGGAAGGTGGCTTGGCGTGCCTGACATCGGCGAAGCGCTGTTTCACCTGGGCCAGCAGCGTCGCCTCGGTTCCGCCTTGCAGCACCTTGCAGACGAAGGCGCCGCCGGGAGTCAGCATCTCCACGGCGAACTCCAGCGCCGTTTCGGCCAGGGCGACGATGCGCAGGTGGTCGGTGGCGGCATGTCCGGTGGCCGGTGCCGCCATGTCGCTGAGCACCACGTCCGCCGGGCCGCCCAAGGCGTCGTCCACGGCATCCTGGATCGGGGCATCGCGGATGTCGCCATGCACGACGGCCACTCCTGGCGGCGGCTCCATCGGGGTGACGTCCACCGCCGCCACGCGGCCGCCCCCGGCCTTGCCGACGCCTACCCGTTCCGCCGCCACCTGCGACCAGCCGCCGGGCGCTGCGCCAAGGTCCACCACTCGCCGGCCACGCGCCAGCAGGCCGAAGCGATCGTCCAGATCCATTAGCTTGAACGCCGCCCGCGAGGCATAGCCCCGGCGGCGCGCCTCGGCCACGTAGGGATCGTTGAGCTGCCGTTGCAGCCACCGGGCGGAGGAGTTCTTGCGGCCCTTGGCGGTCTTCAGCCGCTGGGTGGAATCACGGCCGGACAGCCTGGAACCACACCCGGCGCCTTTTCGCGTGCTTTTGCCTTTTCTCACCGCGGCGCGCCGCTTTCGTCGCCGGCCATCATCGACAACAGCAGGCCCTCGCGCAGGCCGCGGTCGGCCACCGTCAGCCGGCCCACGGGCCAGCGTCGGCAGATGGCTTCGAGAATGGCGCAGCCGGCCACCACCAGGTCGGCGCGGTCGGGCCCGATACAGGGATCGGCGGCCCGCTGTGTCCGGTCCATGGCGCGCAGCCGGTGGGCGGCGTCAGTGATGGCTTCGAAGTCCAGGGTCACGCCATCCACCCGATCGCGGTGGTACCGCGGCAGGCCCAGCAGCACCGCCGCCAATGTGGTGACGGTTCCTGACGTGCCGAGCATCTGAACTTGGCTTTCGCCCGCCTGGCCATCAATGGAATGGCCGATCGGATGGCCCATCGGATGGCGTTGGGCGAAGGGCTTCAGCCCGGCATCGGCGGCGGCCACCATGGCGGCGAACGCGCTGCCGTCCACGACGTCGCCCCCGAACCTCTCGGCGAAGGGAAACACGCCAAAGGGCAGGGAGATCATGTCCTCCGTCTGCGCGGTGCCGCCGGGAGTAAGGGCGATCCAGCTCACCTCCGTACTGCCGCCGCCGATGTCGAACAGCAACGCATGGCGATGACGGAAGTCCAGCAGCGAGCGACAGCCATCGAGTGTCAGCCGTGCCTCGTCCGCCGCCGACAGTCGCTCGAGCACCAGCCCGGTTTCCGCCCGCACTTCCTCCACGAAAGCTCCACCGTTGAGCGCCTGCCGGCAGGCCTCGGTGGCGATGGCGCGGGTCCGCACTGTGTCGTGACGGCGGATGCGTTGAGCGCACACCCCCAGCGCGTCCACGGCGCGGCGGATCGCCGCTTCGCCGAGCCGTCCGTTGCGGGACAGGCCTTCGCCCAGCCGCACCGCGCGGGAGAAGGAATCGACGATCCAGAGGCCGCCGTTGCCGTCCGGCCGGGCGGCCAGCATCCGGCAGTTGTGGGTACCCAGGTCCACCGCCGCGTACACGGGCGCCGCGGTGTCGGTTCGCGGCCCTGCCTCGCTGACTACGCTCCGGTTCATGGTGGTTGCGCCGCCCCCGCGTGCGTTGCGTTATTCCGTCCGGCCGTCCCGCGACCGCGTTGCAGTGTCATGACGATGGAGGGACGACTGTACCGCAATTGCCAACCGTGGCGAAGGCGCTCGGCGCCGGGCTGCCGCGAAACCGCCGCCGGTCTACACAAGGTGCCAGCGCTGTGATAGAAACCGCAGAGGCCCTTCGGCCTCGCCGCCTTTCCGGCTGCGCCGTTGGGGGATAGTTTAACGGTAGAACGACCGGCTCTGGATCGGTTAGTCCTGGTTCGAATCCAGGTCCCCCAGCCAAACGAAACGGGCTCCCCATCGCGGGAGCCCGTTTCGTTTGGATGCGTGGATCATTGGCCTTCGGACCACGTCTGGGTGCTAAGCGGCTGACGGACCAGCGACGGGCGCCCATCCGGATCTGCCAGCTAGCAATATCAATTAGCTACGGCGACCTTTTCAGCGCGGTGGGCTGTAGCTGCTTGAACGCAACAGGTATCAGCCGCGGCTTTCACACATGACTCAACCCGTTTCTGTGCAACCGCAGATTGAAGCGAACGCTGACGCGATAGCGCTGCCGGAAGTAAACCAAAATTCATTGAATTTGCCGGCAAAGTTGTGAGCGTCGTCACAAACGCGGAGTTCGGAAAGGTCGATAATGTGGTCCGTTCCGTAATCCGTAGGCGCAAATGAAGACAGGGCCATGGACCGCCATTCCGACACCCAACCCGCCCCCGCTTTGACGCCGATATTCAAGAAAAACGGGGCAATTAGATGACCGAGTGCGGCATAGGGCCTTTAGCCTCGGCTCTTCATTTCGAATCTATCTGGTGGTTTACTCTACATGCGGCTCCTTTCGCGTGGCTGTTAAGACGATGGGGGCACAGATACTATTGGGTTTTCTTGCTGGCGTTTATATCTGCGTTGGCATTTGTCCTGCAACGCGAAGAATTGGTGGCATGTGGGGTGTTCTCAGACCATATGGCTGCTGGTTGGTGGGGTTTCGTCTGTGCTTGGTTGAATTCCGTAGTTTGTTGTTTCTGCGCGCCCGAGTTTAATAGAATTCGTCCTCCCTCTTTTTCAAGTATTGCCCTCTTTTTGTTATTCATACCTGGTGTAAACGCCATAATGTCGACAGCTTGGTTGACAGTGAGCATAACAAGGGAAAATCTTTTCCTTGTTCGTGGAACGGACGTATCTATCAGCGATCGCTGTATAATAGCGACAATGGCCATCTTTGCCGGAGTGATACTTTACGTCGTCATCACCATCGGCTGACCTAGCTATCACGCTTCCCGCTAATACCTTGGCGGCGACGAAAGGACTGGCAACGATGCCGAACTGGGAGTTCGTGATGCAGATTGCCATCGGCGCGGTTCGAATCGTGGCGCTTTTCGCGTTGTTAGATGTGGCACCGGCGCAAGCCGAGAGCCTAGTTCCGCTCAAGCCCGGATACTATGTCGACGTAGATACCCCCTGCGAGAGGGCGTCGAACGCGACCCTAACCTTGTACACGGGTTCGTCGTTTGGAACCCACTGCAAAGTGCTGAGCAAGGAATTCGTCAACGGCGCCTATCGGATAACACAGTATTGCGAGGCAATTCGGTTAAAACAAACATTGACCTACGACTACCGTATTTTGAGCAATCGCGAATACATACAAACGCGACCTGGTTACCGTTTTCACTTTCGCTACTGCCCGCAGTCCGAGTTGCCCGTGCCGTGGTCCCGGATCGACCTGTCCAAATTCATCAGGTGAGAAGCGCGAGACTCGACCTTGACGATCGGCGGATATCGACAGTGAAGTATGTGCATATGATATGTGCCCTCAATTAGAAAAACATAATTAAAACAATATACTATAGCGTTATAGGTGGGGGACGATAAGGTCCAGGTCCCCCAGCCAAACGAAACAGGCTCCCTCCATCGGGAGCCCGTTTCGTTTGGATGCGTGGATCAGTGGTCTTCGAGCCACGATCGGGCGCCACCGGCGCCAATCCGGGCCAAGTCTCCCGCCCTGCGCTGCTGACGATTCTTGCCCGGACGCTGGCCCACACCGCGGGTCACGAACGCCGCTCCACCAATTGCGTCCGCAAACGGGTAGGGCCGGGAGCCTTTCGTTTCCTTAAACTGGTTGAGAAGTCGACGCTTCGGCGGAGCCGAATTGGCCGTATCGTCTCCGCATCCGCGTGGCGTGCCGTCGCCCATGCGTAGAGGAGGACGAAAGATAGTTTCTTCGGTCTTATATGGAGCAGAGGGGTTCAAAGTATTCCCCTCGTAGAGAGGCTGTCATGCCAGAGAAACTGCCGGTTCACGAGGCGTGGCCGCACATCAATGCAATCGACTGGCGGGCGCGTGACTTCGCCCTCAAGAAGGCATACGTCTGTGCACTCTTGTCGGAGCTCGCCTACTATCACATTCCTGAGTGCGAACTAAGAGACGACAACAGAGCTAATCTGATTCCTTGCTTTGCGTATCAAAGTACCATTCGACAAGACACCGCGATCGATTTCGACGCGATGATGCGCGAGCTGGATTTTGGTGACTTTTTTGTTGTGGTCCGTCGGTACGCCATTGTCATGGGGGTTCGCACGCCCGGCGCGATCTTTTTCGCTATCCGAGGAACGAGATACCTGTACAACTGGCTGGCAAATCTGTGGGCGTCCACGTACGTGTATGAAAGCGGCGGGGCGTCCGCTCGGTTTCACCGAGGGTTCTTTCGCGCCATACTGGCGTGCGCCGAGCCCGTAAGAGTGGGGCTCGGAGGAATCATTCGCTCACAGGCTGATCTCGTTCCGATTTACGTGACCGGGCATTCGCTCGGCGGCGCGCTGGCGGCGATCATGCACTCGATTTGGGGGATGAACGTTTCTGGCGACGTGGTTCACGAGGGCATCGTCGATAATCGTCTGCGAACGTACGCCAGCTACACCTTTGGCATGCCCCGCTACGGTGACTTGAGGGCCGTGACGGTCCATCGGCAGCCGTATCACCTCTACAACGATCTCGATATCGTGCCGACGGTTCCGCCGCGGTGGCTCCGGTTCGAAAGCTGCTTCAACGAGTTCCAGCTGGACGGCACGTCGATCGAGAGCCTCCAACAGAGAGAAAGCCTCAGGTTCGCGCGTTGGGTCACGCGGCTTTTGCGGGGAAGAACTGTCGAAAACCACGCCATCGAGGTGTACCGCGAAAGGATCGGGTCAAGCGTGTAGTTGCCCGGGTCATTTACGGACGCGGAGACGACGCGTTACCCTTCTGGTCACCATGCCGCGCCAAGGGCCGAAGTCCGGGAAGCCAACAGAGAGGACACACGAACCGTCGCTGGTCTTCCGTCCGTTAACACCGAAGCTCATGGACGATTTCGGCGCGGTTCTGCGGGGGAGCTGGGGCGCCGGCTGCTGGTGCATGTACCCGCGTCTCACCGACGCTCAGATCCGCGCGCTGCCCGGCTCCGGAACGGCGAGCGAGCGCCAACGCGCGGCGATGACCAAGCTCGCCCGCCGCCGACGCGCACCGGGTCTGCTGGCATTCGAGGGCGATGCGCCCGTTAGCTGGATCGCCGTTGCGCCGCGAAGCGAACTCACGCGCGTCGATAAGGCCCGGACGACGCCTCGCGTGGACGACGTGGACGTCTGGGTCGTTCCCTGCGTCACCGTGAGCAAGTCCGCCCGCGGCCGTGGAATCGCGGTGGCTCTAATCCGCGCCGCGGTGGCGTATGCCATGGAGCAGGGCGCTCCGGCCGTGGAGGCGTACCCCCGCGCCGGTGCTGCGCGCACCGACGATGACAACGCTGATACCAACCTACGTCGATAGAAGCCCTAGTGTGATCGGGTTTCACTGTGTCTTCGACAGGAGGGGAGGCGCAGGCGATGCCGGCGCATCGTCAAGCCTTCCCGACGCATCGAGGCGGCGCGAAACCCGACCCGGAGGGCACCGAGACGAGGCTTCCGGGTGTCGTCGCGAGGCCCTTGTGATGCGCCAGCATCACGGCGCGCCCCTCTCCTAACCGGAAACCTCGTCTCGGCGTCACAATGAGTTCCTATCGGCGCAGGTTGGTATTACTTCGGCACTGAGCCCATGTTCCGTCGCGCCGGGTTCCGGGTCATCCGGGAGCCGCCAGCGAACCGCCCGCGAAACTGGATCCCGCGTGTCACCATGCGCGTCGACGCGCCCCACTGAGGGTGCGCCGGGAAGCGTCTTAGTGGTTCGATCGTGACGCTTGTTGCCCGAGCGTCACCTGAATCGAACCACAAAATTAATGATCCAGTGGTGCTTCTGCCGAAACGGATGAGCACCATCCGTTTCGGCCGCACCACTAACTGGCGATCTCCACCAGCTTCAGTTCGAAGGTCAGGGCCTTGCCGGCCAGTGGGTGATTGGTGTCCAGCGTCACGTCGGCGTCGCTGAGGCCGACCACCTGCAACTGCACCTGATTGCCGCCGGAATCCATGGCCTGAAGGAGGGTGCCGATGTGCAGATCGATGTCCGCCGGGATGCGCTCGCGTTCCACCACGTGAACCAGTTCCGGATCCTGCGGACCGTAGGCGTCGTCGGGTTCCAGGGTGATGTTCCTGGTATCGCCCTCGACCATGCCCACCAGCGCGCCATCAAAGCCGGGAATCACCTGACCGCTGCCGATGGTCACTTGAAGCGGCTCGCGGTTCGCCGAGCTGTCGAATTCCGTGCCGTCGGCGAATGTGCCCCGGTAGTGGACGAGGACCGTATCTCCGTTCGCTGCCTGTCTCATTTGCGTACTCCGTTGATCATCTCACGGAGACGAAAGGCGGCAGGAACGGATCCGACGGCCCAACGTCCGCGAAGAGCAGTTCGTTCAGGGGTTTCGCTCCACCGTAGGGGCGTGGGGGGCGAAGTCAATGAGACTTTCGGGCCGCCACGCGGCACCCGCGCGTCCTGTCCGCCTGTACGTTACCCCGTGAGCGTGCGGCGGACGGCGTCCTTCCAGCCGGCATACCTGCGGTCCGCTTCGGACCGGTCCATGGCCGGGGTGAATCGCCGGTCCAGCGCCCAGTCGGCGGCGAAGCCCTCGGCGCCCGGCCAGGCACCGGCCTTCTGACCCGCCAGCCAGGCGGCGCCCAGCGCGGTGGTCTCGATGATCGCCGGGCGATCCACCGGCTCGCCGAGGACATCGGCGAGGAACTGCAGGGTCCAGTCACTGGCGGTCATGCCGCCGTCCACCCGCAGCACCGTGTCTTCCGCCTCCACCGCCCAGTCGCCGCGCATGGCCTCCCGCAGGTCGCGGGTCTGGTAGCCGACGCTCTCCAGCGCCGCCCGCGCCAACTCCGCCGGGCCGGTGCCGCGGGTGAGCCCGAACATGGCCCCGCGGCACTCGGCGTCCCACCACGGCGCGCCGAGTCCGGTAAACGCCGGCACCAGATAGACAGACTGGGCCGGGTCGGCGGCTTCGGCCAGCGCCTGGGTCTCGCCCGCCGCGGCGATGATCTTCAGCCCGTCGCGCAGCCACTGGACCACGGCGCCGGCGATGAAGATGGCGCCTTCGAGGGCATAGGTGGTCTTGCCGTCGAGCCGATAGGCGATGGTGGTCAGCAGCCGGTTGTTGGACGCCACGGGCCGGTCGCCGGTGTTGAGCACGGCGAAGCAGCCGGTGCCGTAGGTGGATTTGACCATCCCCGGCCGGAAGCACGCCTGGCCCACCGTGGCCGCCTGCTGGTCGCCGGCGACGCCGAGGATGGGCAGCGCGCGGCCGAACAGCTCCGGCGCCGTGGTGCCGAAGTCCGCGGCGCTGTCGCGCACCTCGGGCAGCATCGCCGCCGGCACGCCCATCAGCCGGCACAACTCGTCGTCCCAGCGGCCCTCGCGGATGTCGTAGAGCAGGGTGCGGGCGGCGTTGGTGGCGTCGGTGGCGTGCACCACGCCGCCAGTGAGCTTCCAGATGAGATAGCAGTCCACCGTGCCGAACAGGAGATCGCCGTTCTCAGCCTTCGCACGGGCGCCCTCCACGTTGTCGAGGATCCAGGCCACCTTGGTGGCGGAGAAGTAGGGGTCGAGCACCAGACCGGTCTTCGCCGTGACCGCCGGCTCGTGGCCGTCAGCCTTCAGCCGCTGGCACATCTCCACCGTGCGCCGGTCCTGCCAAACGATGGCATTGAACACCGGCTCGCCGGTGTGCCGATCCCACACCAGCGCCGTTTCACGCTGGTTGGTGATGCCGATGGCGGCAATGGCTTCGGCGCCCACGCCCACCCGGTCCATGGCCGCGCGGCATGTGGCGACAGTGGTGGACCAGAGGTCGGCGGGGTCATGCTCGACCCAGCCGGAGCGGGGCAGGTGTTGGGTGAACTCCTCCTGCGCCATGCCGGCGACGCGGCGGCTCTCGTCGAAGAGGATCGCCCGGCTGGAGGTGGTTCCCTGATCAATGGCGAGAATGTAGCTCATGATGCGTCCCCCCGATCCCCTCTTCGGTCGCCGGCTCAGGGCCGCTAACGTTCTCGCCGGCCATCCATGCGTCCAGCTCGGCGGCCTCGCCCTTGCTGAGCCGCAGCCCAAGCTTGGAGCGCCGCCATAGCACGTCGGCGGCGGTGCGTGCCCACTCGCGGCGCATCAGCCAACGGGCCTCCGCTTCCGTCAAGTCCCAGCCGAAGCGGCGCCCGAGCGCCTCGGCGGTCGACGCACCGTCGAGCATCTCGTCCGCCTGCGTTCCGTAGGCACGGACCAAGCGGCGGGCCCAGCGTTCGTCGAGGAACGGATGGTCGGCGCGTAGTCGTTCGACGAGCGCGTCCACGCCGTCCACCGGGAAGTCGCCGCCGGGCAGCGGCGCGCCCGCGGTCCACGCCCCGCCCATGGTCGGATAGTAGCCGTTCAGCTTGGCCAGCGCCGCCTCGGCCAGCCGCCGGTAGGTGGTGATCTTGCCGCCGAAGATGTTCAACAGCGGCGCCCGTCCGGCGTCGTCTTCCACCTGTAGCACGTAGTCCCGCGTCGCCGCCGTGGCCGACGATGCCCCGTCGTCGTAGAGCGGCCGGACGCCGGAGTAGGTCCACACCACGTCCTCGGCGGAAATCGCCTTGACGAAATACTCGGACGCGGCTTCGCGCAGGTAGTCGGCCTCGTCCGGCAGGCAGACCGCGGCGCCGGGGGCGTCCTGGTGGTCCATGTCGGTGGTGCCGATGAGGGTGAAATCGCCCTCGAAGGGAATGGCGAAGATGATCCGACCGTCGGCGTTCTGGAAGATGTAGGCGCGGTCGTGGTCGAACAGCTTGCGGATGACGATGTGGCTGCCCCGCACCAAGCGGATGCGCGCCGGTGCCTGGCGGTGCAGCTTCTGGCGGATCACCTCGTCCACCCACGGTCCGCTAGCGTTGACGAGCCCGCGCGCGTGTGCTTCCTGCGTCGCGCCGGTCCGCGTGTCTTCGAGCCTGACCGTCCACACGCCATCGTGGCGTTCCGCCCCGATGCAGCGGGCGCCGACGGCGATCGTAGCGCCCATGTCCGCTGCGGCGCGGGCGTTCAGCACCACCAGGCGGCAATCCTCCACCCAGCAGTCGGAATATTCGAAGGCCTTGCGGAAGATCTTCTTCAGCGGCGCACCCGTGGGGTCGGTCGTCAGGTCCAGCGTCCGCGTTCCCGGCAGAATCTTGCGGCCGCCGAGATGGTCGTAGATGAACAGGCCGAGCCGAAGGAACCACGCTGGCCGAAGTCCGGCCTGATGCGGCAGGACGAAGCGGAGCGGCCAGGAAATGTGCGGCATCGCCCGGAGCAGCGTCTCCCGTTCGATGAGGGCTTCGCGCACCAGCCGGAACTCGTAGTACTCCAGGTAGCGCAGGCCGCCGTGGAACAGCTTCGTCGACGCCGATGACGTGGCCTGGGCCAGATCGCCCTGCTCGCAGAGCAGGACGCTGAGGCCACGTCCGGCGGCGTCCCGTGCGATCCCACAGCCATTGATCCCGCCGCCGATGATGGCGAGATCGAACACGGTGCCCGATGGGTCAGTCATGATCGTCCACCCTCGCCGTCCTATGGCCCGTGTTGGCGATCTCAATGGCAACGTCTTCGCGCGTGCATACGGTTGCGAAGACGCGTGGCGGCTGGCGGTCGGTGACGAACACGTCGATGTCGGCGAGGGTGCAGATACGCACCGGCGCGCTGCGCTCGAACTTCTCGTGGTCGCACACCAGGATGGTTTGGCGGGCGTTAGCGACGATGGCGCGGGCCACCGCCACCTCGCGCAGGTCGAAGTCCATGATCGAGCCATCCTCGTCCAGCGAGGACGCGCCGATCACCGCAAAGTCCACCTTGAACTTGCGGATGAACTCCACCGCCTCGTCGCCGACGATGGCGCCGTCCGGCTGACGAACTACGCCGCCGGCGAGGATGATCTCCTTCCGCGGCGAGTTGGAGAGGATGTTCACCACGTTGATGTTGTTGGTGACCACCACCAGGTCGCGACGGTCGCGCAGCGCAAGTGCGACCTGTTCTGTCGTGGTACCGATGTTGAGGATCAGCGAGCACCCGTCCGGGATCATCGCCGCTGCGTGCTCGGCGATGGCGCGCTTTTCCTCCAGGGCCAGTTCCCGGCGGTCGGTGTAGTCCACGTTGTAGATGCTGGTGGCCAAGACCGCGCCACCGTGGACGCGGGTCAACCGGCCGCTCACGCTCAGCTCGTTCAGGTCGCGGCGGATCGTCTGCGTCGTCACGTCGAAGGAGGTCGCCAGGTCCTCCACGAGCACCCGCCCTTCGGCGCGCGCGAGCGCCATGATTTCTGCTTGACGGTCACTGAGGTCCATGAGTCGAGCCCGCCCGATATTGTTCGTTTCGGAGCGTGTCGGTTTTCATATGAAAGGCAAAAATTTCGCTTGACGTAAAGCGAAAAAACAAATGAACATCTGACAACCCCGCGGAATGCGGAATCAATCCGCTTCAGCGGACGCACATTGGGAGGACACCATGCGCACAGCCCTCTTGTCGGCCGTCGGGGCATTTGCCCTGGTCGCGGCCGCTCCGGCGGCCCATGCAGACATGGCCGCTGCTGAACGATGGATCGCCGATGAGTTCCAGCCGTCGACGCTGTCGATGGACGAGCAAAAGTCGGAGATGCAGTGGTTCATCGATGCCGCCAAACCATTCGCCGGCATGGAAATCAACGTCCTGTCGGAGACGATTCCGACCCACGAGTACGAATCCAAGGTACTCACCAAAGCGTTCGAGGAGATCACCGGCATCAAGGTCAACCACCAGCTGCTCGGCGACGTAGTCCGTTGGCCGGCTGCCGGCGCCATCGCGTCCGCCCCCGACGGCGAGTACGTGGTCGGCGTGCGGCCGCACTTCGTGTCTCCCATCGGCGACGGACCGCACTCGGTGCCGGTAACGGGACAGGTTCAGATCACCGAGCTCTCGGGCTCCGAGAGCATCGCCCATTTCGATCTCGACGGCCGTTCGTGGGTGTCGCAAAGCCACGGTGTGCATCCCTATCGCGTCGGCGAGACCCATCGGTTCAACGTAGACACGCGCGGTTGCCTCTACTTCCGGCCCGACGGCGCGCGGGTGGCGGCCTGAAGGGGGGCGAGAGATGGCGCGGATCGGACTGGAAAACCTCAGACACAGCTACGTGCCCCAACCCGAAAGCGATGCCGACTACGCGCTGAAACGCATCGACGTGGACTGGGAAGACGGCGGTGCCTACGCCTTGCTGGGGCCCTCGGGCTGCGGGAAGACCACGTTGCTCAACATCATCTCCGGCCTGGTGACGCCATCCGAAGGGCGGGTCCTGTTCGACGGCCGTGACGTGACGACGCTGCCGCCCGATCTCCGCAACATCGCCCAGGTGTTCCAGTTCCCGGTGGTCTACGACACCATGACCGTCTACGACAACCTGGCCTTTCCGGTACGCAATCGCGGCGTCGAGGAGCGGCGAATCGACGCTCGGGTGCGCGAGATCGCCGCCATGCTGGAACTCGACCACATGCTCGACCGCCGCGCCGCGGGGCTGGCGCCGGACGCCAAGCAGAAGCTCTCGCTGGGTCGCGGCCTGGTGCGCGACGACGTCAACGTGATCATGTTCGACGAGCCGCTGACGGTCATCGATCCGCACCTGAAGTGGAAGCTGCGATCGAAGCTGAAGGAACTGCACTACGAAGTTCGTGCCACGATGATCTACGTCACTCATGACCAGACCGAGGCGCTGACCTTCGCCGACCAGGTGGTGGTGATGCAGGAGGGCGAGGTGGTGCAGATCGGCTCGCCGGTGGACCTGTTCGAGCGTCCTGCGCACACATTCGTCGGTCACTTCATCGGCTCGCCGGGGATGAACGTGCTGCCCTGCGAAGTGAGGGACGGCGGTGCCTTCTTCCAGGGTGTGCCGGTACCAACCGAGACACCCGCGGTGGCGCCGCCCGGCGCCGAACGCCTCGAAATCGGCGTGCGCCCGGAGTTCGTGCGCGTTGCCGAAACGGGGGTGCCGGTGGAGGTGGTCCGGGTCGCCGATACCGGTCGCCATCGCGTGGTTGAGGCGCGGGCCGGCGATACCCGCATCAACCTCCTGGTGCGGGAGGAAGAGATCACCCCGCTCGGTCCGGCCAAGCTGAGCTTCGATCCGGCGCGAACCCGCCTCTACGCCGACGGGTGGTTGGCGGAAGGTCCGGGAAGGAACTGAACGATGCCGTCGAAGACCGAAAATCAGTGGGCGTGGGTGTTCGTCATCCCGGTGGTGGTGCTGGTGGCGTTCAACGCCCTGGTACCGCTGATGACGGTGGTGAACTATGCGGTCCAGGAGACCTTCGGCAACAACCTGTTCTTCTGGCACGGGGTCGGCTGGTTCCAGGACGTGCTGCGGTCGGAGCGCTTCCATGCAGCGCTCGGCCGGCAACTGCTGTTCACCGCCACCATCTTGGCGATCGAGGTTCCGCTGGGGGTGGCCATCGCGCTCACCATGCCGCGCAAAGGGTTCTGGGCGTCGGTGTGCCTGGTGCTGATGGCGTTGCCGTTGCTGATCCCCTGGAACGTGGTCGGCGCCATGTGGAATATCTTCGCGCTGCCCGACATCGGCCTGCTAGGCCGCCTGATCAACAGCCTCGGCATCGAGTACAACATGACCCAGCAGCCGTTCGCGGCCTGGTTCACCATGGTACTGATGGACGTCTGGCACTGGACGTCGCTGGTTGCTTTGCTGGCCTATGCCGGACTGAGCTCGATCCCCGACGCCTACTACCAGGCGGCCAAGATCGACGGCGCACGGCCGTGGGCGGTGTTCCGTCACATCCAGCTGCCAAAGATGCGGCGGGTGCTGACCATCGCCGTGCTGCTGCGGTTCATGGACAGCTTCATGATCTATACCGAGCCGTTCGTCCTGACCGGCGGCGGCCCCGGCAACTCGACGACGCTGTTGTCCATCAACTTGGTGAAGATGGCGCTTGGACAGTTCGACCTCGGGCCGGCGGCGGCCATGTCGCTGATCTATTTCCTCATCACCCTCTTGGTGTCGTGGATCTTCTACACCCTGATGACCCGGCACGACGTGAAATGACCGCGCACCGATGAAACGCCTCAAACCACTCGCGCCGACCCTCTACATCCTGTTCCTGATGCTGCCGATCTATTGGCTGCTGGCGATGTCGTTCAAGACCACGAACGAGATCCTCGGCGCCTTCTCGTTGTGGCCGCAGGAGTTCACCCTCGACAACTACCGGACCATCTTCGTCGATCCCACGTGGTACTGGGGCTACATCAATTCGCTGATCTACGTCTCCATCAACACGACCATCTCAGTGGCGGCGGCGCTGCCGGCGGCCTATGCGTTCTCCCGCTACCGGTTCCTCGGTGACAAGCACCTGTTCTTCTGGCTTCTCACCAATCGCATGGCGCCGCCGGCGGTGTTCGCGCTGCCGTTCTTCCAGCTTTACTCGGCTGTGCAGCTCTTCGACACCCACATCGCCGTGGCGCTGTCGCACTGTTTGTTCAACATCCCGCTGGCGGTGTGGATCCTTGAAGGGTTCATGTCCGGCGTGCCGAAGGAGCTCGACGAGACCGCCTATGTGGACGGCTACTCGTTCCCGCGTTTCTTCTTTCGCATCTTCATGCCGAATATCACCTCCGGCATCGGCGTCGCCGCGTTCTTCTGCTTTATGTTCTCGTGGGTGGAACTGCTGCTGGCCAAGACGCTGACGGCGGTGGAAGCCAAGCCCATCGCCGCCACCATGACCAAGACCGCTTCTAGCGCCGGCTACGAATTGGGGCTGTTGGCGGCCGCCGGGTGCCTGACCATCGTCCCCGGCGCCTTCGTGATTTATTTCGTTCGCAACTACATCGCCAAGGGCTTTGCCCTCGGCCGCGTGTGAGGAGGGTCGACCGTGGGCTTCGGATGGATGGCGTGGACGTGGCCCACCGCCGCGTTCTTCATCTTCGTTTTTGCCTGCATCGCCACGATGGGCCTGCTTGAATGGCGGAGTCCGGGCGGAGCGCCCCGATTGGGCGTGCTCGGCCTCGAAACCACCCGCGGCGATCGAATGTTCATCTCTTTGCTCGGTTCGGCGTTCATCTTCCTCGGCTGGCTGGGTCTGATGGGCACGCCGCTGTGGGGTGGCCTCGCGATCGCCATCGCCTGGGGCACCTTCGTCTTCTGGAAGGTCTGAACCGGTCGACGAGGCCGAGGTCGGTTGTCGCTTACCGGTAAACCGGGTGCACGTTGGCGGCGCCGTTGGCTTCCAACAGGCGTGTGGCGTTGGCTTCCTGATCGTCGCCGGACACTCGCACCCACAGGATCACGCTGCCGGCGGCCAGCGAACGGGCGAAGTCCTGGGTGTGCGGCTTCGCCGTCACCTCGTCTAGCAGCTCCTTGATGGCCGCGCCGCCAACGGCGGCGCCGATCAGCGCGGCGATGGTTGCGGCAGTGGCCCCGCCCGCCAACACGATTGCGCCCGACGCCACCAGCGGGCCCTCGTACTTCAACTCCCCGACCATCGCCGTTAGCGCGTCCTTCCACGACCGCGCCTTCGGGTCGGCGGCTTCCAGCGGATCGTGGGAGGCGAGGACGCTGAGATCCGTACGATCGAATCCCGCATCGCTCAGCGCGGCGACGGCGGCTTCGAAATGCCCCCTGTCGGCGAACAGCCCGACCACCTCCCGCACGCCATCGCTCATCGCCTTCCTCCCCCGAGTTGTCCGGACGCCTGTTCGATCATCATGCCGTCCGCGACCGCCATTGGATAGAGCCGGCATCGGTGACCTGGGAAGGCGTCGGCCGATGTCGCGCAAGAGGATAAATCATGGTGCATCCCAATGCGAGGTCAGGTCGGCGAGTGCCGATGGCTTTAGGGTCCGGAGGAATCCTTGGCGAAGGAGGAATCCACGACGAACACCGCATCGGCGATGTCTGGGTCGATGTCGGAGCAGTCGTCCGCGGCATCCTCGGGAAGCAGCACGGCGGCATTGGCGATACCCAAATCGGCGAGCTGATGTGGGATGCCCCAACCGTACTTCGCGTGCCCCCGCCCGACGATGGCCACCACGCGTGGGTTGCCAAGTCCGCTTCGCGCCGCGGCGATGGCCTCGGCCATCGCCCGGTCCCAGGTGGATTGGGCCTCCACGAAGCGTCGGAAACCGGGTTCGGCACCAACGGCGGCGAGGGCGTTCTGCGGTATTGCGGCGGCTGCGCTTCCGTGGCCGGAGTGGGACGTCTTCTGCTGGAAGACGGCAGCCAGCCAGGCGGTGTATGCGGCCGGCGGCGTGGCCGGATCGCTCACCCCTTCGCGGGCTGTCGGCGGTACCGCCGCCCAGCCTTCGCGGGCGACGCGGGACACCAGCGCCCGATCCACGTTCAAGGCGATCATGGGTACCCGATGCTGGCGGGCGAAGTGAAACAGCGGCAGGTACAGGTCCGCCGGGAAGCCCCAAACCCGTTCCCACTCGGCCTCGGTCAGGAAGTCATCCGCGCTGAGTTGCCCCTGCACCCACCTGTCGAGCACCGGTTGGAGTCGCCGCGGGAACATCTCGAAACCGATCACGAGGTCAGAGTCGCGACCGTGCAGGGCAGCGAGGGTGGCGAGCTGCCACCGGTGATCCTCGGCGGCGTCGTGGCGTTCGCCCAACAGAACAACGGGCCGCCGTGTCATATCCTCTATTAACCGGTCGTGGGCGACAGTGCTTCGGGCCGCGGGATCCCACCACGTTCCTGACGCCGAACACGCCACGTCTTCGGCGTGGAAAACGCGTCGCTTGTCAAGCACTTCGGCGCACCCGGCTCCGACTGCAATAGCCATAACGGCAAGCACCATTCCTGCTCCGTGTCGACGCAACGGCGCTCCTTTCGTCATCTGTCGGATCGTCCTACGCATCAAAGGCCCGGCGCGGATCATCCGCAACAGGCAATAGGTCCGGCGGCACGGGCATCGCGCTCGCCGTTGACCGCGCGCGCGCGGTCCACCACGTTGAGCCGGTGTTTACAACGCACCCGGCTACCATCGATCACCGTGCCTCGGCCCTTGACCGGCCGTTGCTGATCGGCAGCGAAATCTACCGCACGTCCACCTACGGCAGCGGCCATCCGCTCGCCATCCCGCGGGTGTCGCTGTGCATCGACCTGTGCCGGGCGCTGGGCTGGCTGCCGGACGCCGCCTACGTGGACAGCCCGCAGGCGGCACCGGAGCAACTGGCGCGGTTCCACGACCCCACCTACGTGGCCGCGGTCCAACGCGCCGAACGGGAGCAGGCGGCAACCGAGGCCGACCGCCGGCGGTTCAACATTGGGGCCAACGGAAATCCGGTATACGGGGAGATGTTCCGTCGCCCGGCGACCGCGTGTGGCGCCTCGATTCTCGCCGCGCGGCTGCTGGCCGGTGGCGGCATCGTCCACAACCCGGCGGGCGGTACCCATCACGGCCGCCCCGGCCGGGCCAGCGGATTCTGCTATTTCAACGATCCGGTGCTGGGAATCCTGGCGATGCTCGACGGCCGGCTCCACCGGGTGTTCTACCTGGACCTGGACGCCCATTTCGGCGATGGCGTGCAGGACGCCTTCCATGACGACGAGCGGGTGTTCACCCTCTCCATCCACGAGGCCGGCCGCTGGCCCATGGCGCGCGGCGACACGGAAACGGGGCCGGGCGGCGTCCGCGACCGTGCCGGGGGCCATGCCTGCAACCTGCCCGTGCCTGCGGGTTTCAATGACAGCGAGCTGGAATTCCTCGTCGAGACGGTGGTTCTGCCGCTGATCGCTGATTTCGAACCGGACGCCTTGGTGATTCAGGGCGGCTGCGACGGCTTGGCCGACGATCCCATGAGCCGGCTGGAGCTTTCAAACCGGGCGCTCTGGCGGGCCATCGGTCAGGTGGCGGCCACGGCGCCGAGGCTCTTGGTGCTGGGCGGCGGCGGCTATCATCCATGGGCGGTTGCCCGGTGCTGGGCCGGCGTGTGGGCCGTGCTCAACGGCCTGGAGGTGCCGCCCGTACTGCCTGCCGCGGCGCAGTCGGTCCTGAGGGCCGTGCGCTGGAACCATCGTCGTGGCCGCGCACCGAACGAAGCCTGGTTCTCCACGCTGGCCGATACACCGCGGCCGGGCGTCGTGCGCGACGAGGTCCGGGCCCTGCCGGCAAGGGCTTTGGCCAAGTAACCGTGTCCGAAAAAAAACGACACGCCACGGGGCGGGTAGCAAAAAAAAGACCCGTCGCGGGCGACGGTCGGTCAAAAAAAAACCCGCCACAAGTGGCGGGTTAAGGGTCAGGGGGAATGAACACTCGCCAAGCCACTCCGGCCATGCCGTAGCAGCATGCAGGCTGTTCAACGCCGCGACCCTAGCAGCGGCGGATGAACGGGAAATGACGGCGCGGTGATCATCCGGTGACAGTTCCGATCGATTCAAGAAAACGGGGGCCTGAGGCCCCCGCTTTGGGTAACGCCGCGTTCGGCGATGTTTCCGTGCCCCCTGGTTGCCCTCAATGGAAGTAGGCGGCGAACGTGCCGAAGACGATCAAGATCGCAAGTGCAGCCGCGATCGGAGGGGCAACCACGGACAGGAACTTGTCAAAAGTCATGCCGATCCTCCGTCATTACTGAGGCGACGATCCACTCGACGCCTTAACACTGCACGGGCCTGGGAGATCCCGTATCTCTAACTGCCAATACTATAAGGGCCCGGAAAGGGGCCCCACTATGCCATTTATCGCACAACAGTCCCGACGCATGCGCATGGCTGGCGGGCGTGTCGATACCCGAATGGGAGTTGAAACGGTGTTGGATGGCACCGGCGCGGTTGTGGACGCGTCCGCTCCCGGTCGGCGAGGTCGCGCTGGATAAACTGGATGTCTGAATCGTGACAGACGCGACCGCTAATCAGCATATGGTCGAACAATCGGGTGAAATCCCGCCCGCATACCCGTCGTTGTGTCGGATGAATGGCCACAGACGAGGGCGAGTTGAATATGGACGAAGAAGACGACATCGATCTCGCTGCATTGCCCGACGATGAACTCGTTAAGCAGATGCACGACGATCTCTATGATGGCCTCGCCGACGAGATCCAGGAAGCGGTCCACATCTTGTTGGATCGCGGGTGGGCCTCCTACCGCATCCTTACCGAAGCGCTGGTGGAGGGGATGCGGATCGTCGGTATCGATTTCCGCGACGGAATCCTGTTCGTGCCGGAGGTGTTGCTGGCCGCCAACGCGATGAAGTCGGGAATGGGGATCCTGCGTCCGCTGTTGGCGGAAACCGGGGCGCCGAAGATCGGCAAGATGGTCATCGGCACCGTCAAGGGCGACATCCACGACATCGGCAAGAACCTGGTGTCGATGATGATGGAGGGCGCCGGCTTCGAGGTCATCGATATCGGCATCAACAACCCGGTGGAGAACTACTTCGCCGCCCTGGAAGAACACCAGCCCGACATACTTGGCATGTCGGCGCTGCTCACCACCACCATGCCGTACATGAAGGTGGTCATCGATTCCATGGTGGAGAAGGGAATCCGCTCGGACTACGTGGTTCTGGTGGGCGGAGCGCCGTTGAACGAGGCCTTCGCCGAGAGCATCGGCGCCGACGCCTATTGCCGTGACGCGGCCGTCGCGGTGGAGATCGTCAAATCCTTCATGGCCCGGCGCCAGGGCTCGGCGGCCGCCGTGGAGGCGCAGTCGGCGGCTCAGGCGGTGGCGGCGACGACGGCCTGAGGGCCCCATGGGCCCGCTGCCGAGGACCTTGGTGGTGGCGTGCGGTGCGTTGGGGCGTGAAATCACCGCCCTGATTCGCCTCTACGGCTGGAACCACATGTCGGTGTCCTGCCTGCCGGCGAAGCTGCACAACCATCCGCAGCGCATTCCCGGCGCCTTGCGCGACAAGATCCGGGCGGAGCGGGGGGGATACGACCGGGTCGTCGTCGCATACGGCGACTGCGGCACCGGCGGTCAATTGGACGCGGTGCTGGCCGAGGAGGGCGTGGAACGGATTCCGGGGCCCCATTGCTACGCCTTCTACGCCGGCGAGGACGCGTTCGAGGCATTGATGGACGAAGAAGTCGGCAGCTTCTTCCTGACCGACTATCTGGTGCGGCATTTCGACCGGCTGATCGTCCGCGGGCTGGGCCTTGATCGCTACCCGCAGCTCCTGCCCGACTACTTCGGCCACTATCAACGGCTCGTCCACCTGGCTCAGGTGGGCGATCCCGCGCTCGACAAGGCAGCCAAGGAAGCGGCGATGCGGCTGGGACTAACGTACGAGCGGCGGTTGGTCGGTTTCGGCGGTCTGGAGTCGTTTCTGCGCCGCAACGCGGAGGTCCATAGCGGCGATGGCGCAGATCAGCGTCGTGTACTGGCGTGACATACCGGCACAGGTGATCGCCAAGGCCGGGCGAACGGCCGCCAAGCGAAAGCTACCGGAACGGTTTCAAGAGGCTATCGACCGTGCGGCCATGCGTTCCGGTAGCCACGGAACCGACGCCTATCTGGCTGAGTGGCGGCGGGGCGAGCCGGAACCCTGCGATGGCGACCTCGAGGCTGCGGCCGACATCAAAGCCGCTGGGATCGACGCCGCATACGACGACGATCGGCTAGCGCGCTTGGTCGCCGCGAACGGCCGAGAGGAGGCCTGATATGGCCCCGCAGAACCAGTACCAGCCCGCCGGCACCCACGTGGTGCGCCGTACCGGCGCCGGGTTCACTGTTCGCCGCTGGTCGGTTCGCCATTCCCGGTTCCTGGAGACCCTGTACCGCATCTTCGCCGACGTCCTTTTGCGACTGCATCCGCTTTGGAACGCGATCGGCTATGGCCGCGTCGAGAAGCCGATGATCCCCATCGAACGGACCATCAAGGGCTTCATGTTCGACTGCCGCATGTGCGGCCACTGCTTGCTAACCTCCACCGGCATGTCGTGTCCGATGAACTGCCCGAAGGGCCTGCGCAACGGCCCGTGCGGCGGCGTCCGCGCCGACGGCACCTGCGAGGTGGAGCCCGACATGCCTTGCGTATGGGTGGAGGCGTGGGAGGGCAGCCGGAAGATGGCGCAGGGGGACCTGATCAATGTGGTCCAGAAACCGCTCGACCACAGCCTGCGCGGGACCTCCTCGTGGCTCCGGGTCACTAGCCAGGTCGCGGCGCAACGAGCGGCTGAACGGGCGGCGGCCTCGGCCCGCGGGCCCGACGATAGCCGGAGCGATGCGGCATGAAGGATCACGAGTTCGTCGATCCCGGTCAGCCGCTGCCGGAGTTGCCGGGGCATGTTTCGCGCGGGCGGCTGGAACGGGTGCTGCGTGCCGGCCAGTTCGCCATCACCGCCGAACTCAACCCGCCCGACTCCGCCAACCCGGACGACGTTCTCGAACGAGCCAGCGTCTTCGACGGCTGGGTCGATGCCGTCAACGCCACCGACGGCTCCGGCGCCCACTGCCACATGTCCAGCGTCGGCATCTGCGCGCTGCTGACGCGGGTGGGCTACGCTCCGGTGATGCAGATCTCCTGTCGGGATCACAATCGGATCGCCATTCAGGGCAACGTGCTGGGCGCCGCGGCCATGGGCGTGAGCAACATGCTGTGTCTCACCGGCGACGGCGTGCACGTGGGCGATCAGCCGGGTGTCAAGCCGGTCTTCGACTTGGATTGCATGTCGCTTTTGGAGACCATCCGCATCATGCGGGATGAGTCCATGTTCCTGTCCGGCCGTCGGATCACCACCCCTCCAAAGGTGTTCCTGGGCGCGGCCGCCAATCCGTTCGCGCCGCCCTACGACTTCCGTCCGCTGCGCCTGGCCAAGAAGATCGCAGCCGGCGCCCAGTTCGTGCAGACCCAGTACTGCTTCGACGTGCCGATGCTGAAGACCTACATGGATCGGGTGCGCGACCTCGGGCTCCACCAGCAGTGCTTCATCCTGGTGGGGGTGGGCCCGTTGCGGTCGGCGACGGCGGCGCGGTGGATGGTCAAACACGTGCCGGGGGTACACATCCCGGACGCCGTCATCGCCCGGCTCGACGGCGCCGCCGATCAGACCCGCGAAGGCAAGGCCATCTGCATCGAGATCATTCAGCAGGTGATGGAGATCCCAGGCGTCTCCGGCATCCACGTCATGGCCTATCGGCAGGAAGAGATGGTTGCCCACATCATTGACGAATCCGGCGCGCTGAAAGGCCGTCAGCCGTGGAAGAAGCTGCGCGCCGAAACATTCGAGGAATCAGGCAGGGAACCGGCGGCGATTGTCGGTCAATGAACGCGGGCGGCGGCGCACGGCTTGGCCGCGCCGTCGCATAAGGAAAGGAAACATCATCATGACCGATACCGTCGTCAGTTCGGCCACCCGCGAAGTGGTCATCGGCTTCGATCGTTCCTTCGTCATCATCGGCGAACGCATCAATCCCACGGGGCGGAAGCTGCTGGCCGCGGAGATGGCGGCCGGCGACTACAGCCGGGTGGAGGCGGACGCGCTGGCCCAGGTGCAGGCCGGCGCCCAGATGCTGGACGTGAACGCCGGCATTCCGCTGGCCGACGAGCCGAGGATCCTCGCCGAGGCGGTGGCACTGGTGCAGTCGCTCACCGACGTGCCGCTATCCATTGATTCCTCCATCGTCGCCGCACTGGAAGCGGGCCTCGCCGTCTACCAGGGAAAGGCGCTGGTGAACTCCGTCACCGGCGAGGAGGAACGGCTGGAAACCGTGCTGCCGCTGGTGAAGAAGCACGGCGCTGCGGTGGTGGCCATCTCCAACGACGAGACGGGCATCTCCGAAGACCCCGACGTTCGCTTCGATGTGGCGCGGAAGATCGTCGAGCGCGCGGCCGATTATGGAATTCCCAGCGCCGACGTGGTTGTCGACCCGCTGATCATGCCGGTGGGCGCGCTCAATGATGCCGGCGTCAAGGCCCTGTACCTGATCCGCCGACTGCGCGAGGAGCTGAAGGTCAACACCACCTGCGGCGCCTCCAACTTCAGTTTCGGCTTGCCGAACCGCCACGGGCTCAACGCCTCGTTCCTGTCGATGGTCATCGGCGCGGGGATGACCTCGGCCATCACCAACCCGCTGCACGAGCCCGAGATGCAGGCAGTCCTCGGTGCCAACGTGGTGATGGGCCACGATCCCAATTGCCGGAATTGGATCGGTCGCTTCCGCGAGCCGGCCGCGGAAGGCGAGGGCGAAGGCGCCGGCCGCCGTCGCCGGCGGCGCGAAGGGCGCACGCGTGCCGGGTAGCGATCTTGCATCCGTCCCACATGACGCCGATGACGGGCATCTGGTCGTTTTTTTTCCGTCAGGACGGCGCGGCCGGTTCGCGCATGGTACGCCACTGCTGAACGCCGCACGCGCACTCGGCGTCGACATCGATACGGTCTGCGGCGGCCGCGCCATCTGCGGTCGGTGCCAGATCGTCGTCGCCGAGGGTTCCTTCGCCAAGCACGGCATCGAGTCCGCGGCCGATCACGTGACACCGGCAACCGACGCTGAGACACGCTGCGCCGATCGACGCTCCATGGCGGCCGACAGGCGGCTGTCCTGTCAGGCGCAAGTGCTGGGGGACCTCGTTGTGGAGGTTCCGGCCGACAGCCAGGTCCACAAGCAGGTGATCCGTAAGCGCCCGGAGGCGCGGGCCATCGCCGTCGATCCGGTCGTCAGGCTCCATTACGTGGACGTGGCGGAGCCCTCCATGCACGAGCCGTCGGGAGATGCGCGCCGCCTCGAAGACGCGCTGGCGACGCAGTGGGGACGGGACGGTGTGTCCTGTTCTCTGGGTGTGGTTCAGGGCCTCCAGTCCGCGTTGTGTCGGGGCCAGTGGTCGGTCACCGCCGCGGTCCGCGGTGGCGATCGGGTGGTTGCCGCATGGCCGGGATATCGAGACGCCGCCTATGGGGTCGCCATCGACGTGGGCTCCACCACCATCGCCGCCCACCTCTGTCGCCTCGAAGACGGCGAGGTGATCGCCGCCTCGGGCCTCATGAATCCGCAGATCCGCTTCGGCGAGGATCTGATGAGCCGGGTGTCCTATGTGATGCTGAACAAGGGCGGCGACGCGGAGTTGACCGCAGCCGTCCGCAACGGCCTGAACGACTTGATCGCCGAGCTGGCGCGCGACGCCGGCATCGACCGGACCGACATCCTGGAAGCGACATTGGTGGGCAATCCGGTGATGCACCACCTGGTTCTCGGCATCGACCCGACGGAGCTTGGTGGCGCGCCCTTCGCCCTGGCCGTCGACCGCAGCCTTGACGTCCGCGCCGCCGATATGGGGCTCGGTCTGCATCCGGAGGCCTCGGTGTTCGTGCTGCCGTGCATCGCCGGCCACGTGGGCGCGGACGCCGCAGCGGTGCTGCTCTCCGAAGGGCCGCACCTGCACGATGCCATGACGCTCATCGTCGATGTGGGCACCAACGCCGAGATCCTGCTGGGCAACCGCCAGCGGATTCTCGCCGCGTCGAGCCCCACCGGGCCGGCCTTCGAAGGCGCGCAGATCAGCGCCGGGCAGCGGGCCGCGGCCGGCGCCATCGAACGGGTACGCATCGATCGCCACACCCTGGAGCCGCGGTTCAAGGTGATCGGGTCCGACCTGTGGTCCGACGATCCCGGTTTCGCCGCCAGCATCGCGCGCACCGGCGTTACCGGCATCTGCGGCTCGGGTATCATCGAGGCCATTGCCGAGATGTTCCTTGCCGGGCTGATCGACGCCGACGGCCGCATTCGGGGAGAGGCCGGCGACCGTTCCCCGCGCGTCATCGCCGACGGCCGTACCTTTTCCTACGTGCTGCGCGAGGTGCCGTCGCCCATCGCCGTCACCCAGGCGGACGTCCGGGCGATCCAGCTTGCCAAGGCGGCGCTGTTCGCCGGCAGCCGCCTGCTGATGGATCGCCTGGGCGTCGATGCTGTGGATCGCGTGGTCCTCGCCGGCGCATTCGGCAGCCACATCGATCCGAAACACGCCATGGTCCTGGGGATGATCCCGGACTGCGATCTGGCGCACGTCTCCTCGGCCGGCAACGCCGCCGGTACTGGTGCCCGCATCGCCTTGATGAATGCCGAGGCCCGTGGTGAGATCGATGATCTGGTGCGCCGGATCGAGAAGGTGGAAACGGCCGTCGAACCCACGTTCCAGGCCCATTTCGTCGACGCCATGGCGATTCCGCATGGCACGCTGCCGTTTCCCATGCTCAGCGCTGCCGTCGACCTGCCGGCCCCGCCAATCCGGAGAGAAGACGGGCGGATGCGCGCCAGGCGTCGTAAACCAAAAATCAGTTAATTGACGATTTGTCTTTGTTCCAGAACCGGTTCGCTGCCACCCATTTCCCCGGTGATCGGCAGATCCAGGCGCTTGGAAACCAGGTTCCGCCGCTCGTCGCTAGGTGTCCAGCCGAAGTGCTCGCGATAGCATTTGGAGAAGTGCGAGGCGGAGATGAAGCCGCAGGCCAGGGCCACGTTGAGAATGGACATGCTGGTCTGCAACAGAAGGAACCGCGCCCGGTCGAGCCGCAGTCCCAGATAATAGCGCGTCGGCGATCGGTTCAGATACTTCTGGAACAGACGCTCAAGCTGACGCGGCGAGAGGCCTACTTCCTGCGCCAGTTCGGAGCAGGTGAGCGGCGTCTCCAGGCTCGCTTCCATGGACGAGATGGCATCGAGCAGCTTCGGATGGCTGATATTGAGGCGGGCGCGCAGCTCCATCCGCTGGTCCTCGTATCCGCTCCGAATGCGATGATGGATGAGTTGGTCGGCGATGCTGGCGGCGATGTCGTGGCCCAGATCCGGCGCAATCAGATTGAGCATCATGTCCAGGGCGGCGGTGCCGCCGGAGCAGGTGAAGCGGTTGCGGTCGATCTCATAAAGCTCCGGGATCACGTCGAGATCGGGGAACTCCTCGGCGAAGCCCGGAAGGTTCTCCCAATGGATGGTGCAGCGATAGCCGTGGAGCAACCCGGCGCGGGCCAGGAAGTAGGTGCCCGTGCACAGCGCGCCGACCGCGGTTCCGTGCGACGACAGGAATCGGACCTTGGCGAAGGCCGCGGCGTTTCGATAGTGCTCCGCCCCGACGCCGCCGCAGACAACCATCACCGGGATCTTCGCCACGTCGCCGAGGGCGCCGGAGACGGTCGTTCCGATCCCGTTGCTGGCGTTGACCTGCTGCCCGTCGATGGAAAAGCACGGCCATTCGTACACGTCGCGTCCGGCGATCCGGTTGGCGAGCCGAAGCGGCTCGACCGCTGATGTGAACGCGATCATGGAGAATCCGGGCAGTAGGAAAAAACCCACCCGGATCGGCCGCCGGCCGCCGGGGTCGCCGATCACGTAATCGCGCCTCCCAGACTGTCGCACGTACGAAACTCTCAACTGTACTCGATTTTTGCGCGTCGAAAAACGGTGTCAGAACAAGCCGTAGATCCCGCCGTCGGCATCGACGCCGATGTTGGCCGCCGCCGGGTTTCGCGGCAGGCCGGGCATGGTCATGGTGTCGCCGCAGATGACCACGAGGAATTCGGCGCCGCCGGCGAGGCGGACTTCCCGCACCGGCACCACGTGGTTGCTGGGCGCGCCGCGCAGCAGCGGGTCGGTGGAGAAGCTGTACTGGGTCTTGGCGATGCACACCGGATAGTGGCCGAATCCCGATCGCTGAAGCTCGGCAAACTGATCGCGGATCTTCTTGTCGGCGATGATGCCCTGGGCGCCGTAGGTGCGTTGTGCAACGGTGCGCACCTTGTCCCACAGCGTGGTCTCATCGTCGTAGAGGCAGCGGAACTGGGTCGGCTCCTTGTCGATCTTCCGTATCGCGGCATGGACTAAGGCTTCGGCGCCGGCGCCTCCCATGGCCCAGTGGTCGGCGATGACCGTTTCCACGTCGAGCTCGGCACAGACCTGGCGCAGCAGGTCCAGCTCAGCGTCGGTGTCGGTGGAGAACCGATTGATGGCCACCAGCACCGGCACGCCGTAGCCGCGCACGTTCTCCACGTGACGATTGAGGTTCTCGGCCCCCTTCACCAGCGCCGGCATGCTTTCTGTGTGCAGGTTTTCGCGGCTCTGTCCGCCGTGCATCTTCAGCGCCCGTACGGTGGCCACCACCACCGCCAGATCCGGCTTCAGGCCCGCCTTGCGGCACTTGATGTTGAAGAATTTCTCGGCGCCGAGGTCGGCGCCGAACCCGGCCTCAGTTACCACGTAGTCCGCCAGCTTGAGGCCAGTGGTGGTAGCGAGCACGGAGTTGCAGCCATGCGCGATGTTGGCGAACGGGCCGCCGTGGACGAACGCCGGGTTGTTCTCCAGCGTCTGCACCAGGTTGGGCATCAGCGCGTCCTTCAGCAGCGTGGTCATCGCGCCATGGGCCGAGAGATCGCGGGCGCGCACCGGCTGCTTGTCGAAGGTTTGACCGACGATGATGTTGCTGAGGCGGTGTTGCAGGTCCTCCAGGTCGCGGGCGAGGCAGAAGATCGCCATAACTTCCGAGGCCACGGTGATGTCAAATCCGTCCTCGCGCGGAAAGCCGTTGGCGACGCCGCCGAGGTTGCAGACGATGCCGCGCAGGGCCCGGTCGTTGAGGTCCACCACCCGGCGCCACGATACCCGCCGCTCGTCGATCTGAAGCTGGTTCCCCCAATAGATGTGGTTGTCCACCATCGCGGCCAGCAGATTGTTGGCCGCACCGATGGCGTGGAAGTCGCCGGTGAAATGCAGGTTGATGTCGGTCATCGGCACAACCTGGGCATATCCCCCACCGGCGGCCCCGCCCTTCATGCCGAAGCACGGCCCCAGCGATGGTTCCCGCAGGCAGATGATGGCCTTCTTGCCGATACGGTTGAGCGCGTCGCCGAGCCCGACCGTGGTGGTGGTCTTGCCCTCCCCGGCCGGGGTTGGCGTCACTGCGGTGACCAGGATCAGCTTGCCGTTCGGCCGATCGGCCAGCGACCGGATGTAGTCGAGGGATATCTTGGCCTTGAAGTGGCCGTACGGGTCCAGCGAAGCGGGCGGGATGCCGAGCCGGTCCTCCGCCAGTTCCAGGATTGGCCGCATCCCGGCGGCGCGCGCGATGTCGATATCGCTTTTGGGCTTCTGGTGAAGGTCGGGTTTGGGTTTTTTCTCGGGTTTGGACGTTTTCATGGACTTCGTTCGCACTTCTCAGTCACAGCGGCCGACGCGCGACATATGGTGGCAGGGGGGGCCGGTCGCGGCTGTTCCAGATGCGACGCTCTCTCGGTAGCATCCGATGGGTGACGCCCGAAACAACCCAACTAATCCAGTGCGTTCCTGAGGCGAGCGATCACCGAGGCGGTTTCGTGCGGCTGGATCACCGCGGCGCGGATCAAACCCTCGAAATGTTGGGTCAGTTCGCGAATGTGCTCCGTCGCCTTGAGAACGATGTACATGTTGCCGATGTAGACGGCCGCCCTAAGCGGCCCGAAGATGGTGTACGGGGCCGCGAAACGCTGACGTCCGTCGTACAGAAACCAGCGAAACGTGGGATAGAGCTCGGCCACCAGGTCGGCCATGTGGGCCAGCTGCGTTCGGCGCTCCGCCGGGTCGAGGCCCTGCCAGACGCCCTCGCCGCGGGCAAACCCTTCCAGGCCCTCGACGGAACTGGAAACCTCCACGTCCGTCTTCGGACGGCGGCTGTAGTCGAGACGGGCCTGCGCGCGGTCCGTTAGCAGGTCCGGTGCGGCGCTGCTCTGGTCGGCACATTCGAAGGCGATGATATCGGAGGTCTTGAGCAGGTCCGGCAGCGTGGTCGGGACATAGCGGACCTTGTAGCCCACCGCCTCCGCATGCCATTGCAGCAGCAATTCATCCGCCGGCGAGCCGCTGGAGGACGCTATCTCCAGAGGATCGGAGATGATGTCGGTGGCCAGTTCGTCCTGCTGGCTCAGGCCGAGAAGCCAGTCGACGGAGACGCTTTCGCGCGCCGCGATGCTGACGATGGTCTCGGCCCGTGGAAGCCGCGTGTTCCGCGGCGATAGCAACTGCGACAGGGTGGAGCGGTCGAGCAGCGCGCGGTCGGCGAACGCCGAGCGCGAGAGGCCGCTGCGTCGGATCACCTCGTCGAGACGCCGCCGAAAGGTCTCCAGGATTTCGATCCGCCGCATTTGTGTCGCTCCATGCTCACTTATCGGACTTACGCATCACTATATGACAACACGAAACATTCGTCTCGAATGTAGGCACAAATCTGCAATTGGTGCACACGCCATCGTTGAGGGCGGACTCCGTCCAGCTTATCCCGGAACGCATGCCTATTCGGGCCTCCGTGTCGGCACGCACACCCCCCAGCGAGAGCCGTACGAGAAGCGCCGCGCCGACGGTGGGGGCGATGGCGCGTCCATTCGAACCCATCGAGTGGCCGACGGTAGGGCTCGCCGCGGCCCTTTACGCCGCCTTCGGCGTGCTCACGTGGTTCCATGCCGCGCTGCCCGTGTCGTTTGTGGCCGTGGCAGGGGGTAGCCTCGTGGCCCTGCACGGCTCCCTTCAGCACGAGGTGGTGCACGGCCACCCGACACGGTGGCAGTGGATCAACGAGGTCCTGATCTTTCCCAGCCTCTGGCTGTGGCTGCCCTTCCGCCTCTATCGCGACAGTCATTTGCACCACCACCGCCAATCCATCCTCACCGATCCGGCGGAGGACCCGGAGAGCTTCTACGTGGATGCGGAGGCTTGGGTGCGTCTGCCGCGTTTGGTGCGTGCCCTTCTGTGGGTCAACAACACGCTGGTTGGTCGTCTCGCCATCGGTCCCGTGCTGACCATTGGCCGGTTCCTTGCCGCCGAGATCCGCGACACGCATTGGAACCCGTCGCGCCTCGGCGCATGGCTGGCGCACGCGGCCGGCGCCGGTCTTGTGGTGGCCTGGGTGGCGGGCGTGTGTGCCATGCCGATTGCGGACTACTTTCTTATTTTCGTCTATCCCGGGGTGGCGTTGACGCTGCTTCGCTCGTTCGCCGAGCACCAGGCGCATCCGGATCCGGCGCGACGGACGACCATCGTCGAGGCCGAGGCGCCCTTCGCGGTGCTGTTTCTCAACAACAACCTGCACGTAGTCCACCACCGGCATCCGCGTCTGCCATGGTATCGGCTGCCGTCGGTCTATGCCCGCAATCGCGACGCCTTCGGGGCCGATAGCGGCGGCGCCGTCTATCGGGGTTATCGGGCCGTCGCCGCAAAGTTCTTCCTCGCCCCCCGCCAGTCACCCATCCACCCGGGCTAAAAGCCTCCCTACCCGGCAACAATCTTTCGCCTCCCGGTGCTCACCGGGTTTTGGTTTGACATGCCCATAGGGTCTAGTTCTAATAAATTCGCTGAAGGGGGGAGGTAATGAGGATTAAATCCTCGGCGAGCGAACTGCTCGCGATCGGGGGGTGTAGGTTTTGAACCCTTCGACATCCTGCCTTGAAGATTATTTTGTGCAGCGCAGTATTTATTGCGCGATTTTCGGCATTTCTAGCAGGCTGCTGGATCAGACCGAACAAGTCGCGGAGGGAACCCCATGACCGGCAAACGACCACACTCGACACATCCTTACATCCCGGAGCTGAAAGAACAGCTCCGCAAAGGTGACATCAGCCGTCGCGACTTCCTCGGAACCGCGACCCGTCTCGGCGTTGCGGCGTCGGCGGCATACGCCATGGCGGGCAGCATCCTGGGCGAAGGGCCGACGCGTCGTGCGTTCGCCCAGACCCCGAAGGCGGGCGGCTCGATGCGCTGCTCGATGAACGTCAAGGAGATGACCGACCCAGCCACCTACGACTGGTCGGAAAAGGGCAACTTGGCCCGGCACATGACCGAGCCCTTGGTGCTCATCGACAAGAACAACGTAGCGCAGCCCTACCTGGCCGAAAGCTGGAGCGCATCGGACGACCTGAAGACCTGGACGTTCAATCTGCGCAAGGGCGTCAAGTGGTCCAACGGCGACGATTTCGGCGCCGACGACGTGGTGTTCAATTTCAAGCGCTGGCTCGATCCGGCCACGGGATCGTCCAATCAGGGCCGATTCAGCGCCATGACCACCACCGTCGACACCGGAAAGAAGGACGAGAACGGACAGCCGGTGATGTCCACGGTGGGCGCCGAAGGTGCGGTGGAGAAGGTGGACGACCATACGGTCCGGTTCAATCTCAGCCGCGCGGACATTTCCTTGCCGGAGGCCATGGGCGACTATCCGGCGCTGATCGTGCACCGCCGGTTCTCAGAAGAAGGCGGCGACCTGTCGAAGAACCCGGTCGGCACCGGCCCGTTCACGCTGACCAAGTACTCGGTGGGCGAACTGGCCGAATACGTGAAGCGGAAGGATCATCCGTGGTGGGGCGGCGATGTCTATCTGGACGGACTCGTCTACATCGATCATGGCGACGATCCGGGACCGCAGATTGCCGCGTTTGCCTCCGACCAGGTGGACTGCAACTACCGCACCAGCGTTGAGCAAGTGGCGACAATGCGCGCGCTGCCCAATGTGGACGTATACGAGACCGTGACCGCGCAGACCGGCGTGGCGCGCATGAAGGTGAACACGGCGCCCTTCGACAACAAGCTGGTCCGCCAAGCCGTCCAGGCTTGCATGGATCACGCCAAGCTGTTGGCGGTGGCCTATCAGGGTTTCGGGGCACCGGGCGAAGACCATCATGTTTCCCCCATCCACCCCGAATACGCCAAGCTGCCGGCGCTGAAGCAGGACTATGCCAAGGCCAAGAAGCTCCTGGCCGACGCTGGCTATCCGGACGGCCTCAAGGTGCGCATCGACTGCGTCGCCAATCCCACGTGGGAACAGAATGCGGTGAAGGCGATCGCCGAGATGTGCCGGCCGGCGGGAATCGACGTGGCCATCAACATTATGCCCGGCGGCACCTATTGGGACCGCTGGATGACCACGCCGTTCGGTTTCACCTCGTGGACCCATCGGGCGCTCGGGGTGCAGGTGCTGAACTTGGCCTATCGCTCCGGCGTCGCCTGGAACGAGGCGTCCTATGCCAATCCGGAGTTCGACAAGCTGCTCGACCAGGCGGGTGGCATTCTGGACGTCAACGAGCGCCGCAAGGTGATGGAGAAGCTGGAGATGATCCTGCAGGACGATGCGGTCTTCATCCAGCCGTTCTGGCGTTCGGAGTTCATCTCTGCCCACAACCGGGTGAAGAACATATACTGCCAGGTGGCCAACGAGCACCACTTCAATAAGGTCTGGATGGCATAGGACCTGAAACGCGGACGGGCGGCGAAAGCCGCCCGTTTCGCGTTGGCTTTCGGAAGGGGGACCAGCGGACTGCTGGCGCGCCGCTGGAGCACAAAGAACCGGTACGCAACCGGCTAATCCTAAGGACTCGCGATGATCATTTTCATCCTGCGACGGCTGGGCACCATGCTGCTGACCATGCTGGTGGTGTCCATCCTGTTGTTCCTGCTGTTGGAACTGACGCCCGGCAACGTCGCCACCAAGGTGCTGGGTCCCTATTCCTCGGAAGAACAGCGCAACCTGTGGCTGGAGGCCCACGGCTATTTCGAGCCGTTGTGGTACCGGTACCTGACGTGGCTGGGGAACTTCGTCACCGGCGATTTCGGGGAGTCGATCCGGTTCAAGGTCCCGGTGGCGGACGTCCTGTGGCCGCGACTGTGGAACACGGCGGTCCTCGGCTTCTGGGTGTTCGCGGTGATGATCCCGCTGTCATTGGTGCTCGGTGTGCTGGCGGGGATGCGCGAGGGATCGTGGCTCGATCGGACGATCTCCGTCGGCAGCATCGTCACCACGTCGATCCCCGAGTTCGCCAGCGCCGTGTTCCTGGCCGCCATCTTCGTCTTCTGGCTCGACCTGCTGCCGGGAACCAGCACCATGACCGGGGGCTTCGATTGGACCCAGCTGGTGCTGCCGGTGATGGTGCTGGTGATTTACGACTTCGGCTACGTGGCGCGCATGACCCGCGCGTCCATGGCCGAGGTGATGACCACCCACTACATTCGCACCGCGGTGCTGAAGGGCCTGCCCTATTCACAGGTCATCATCCGCCACGCCCTGCGCAACGCGCTGATCGCACCGTTCACGGTGATCATGCTGCAGATCAACTGGCTGCTGTCGGGCGTGATCGTCGTCGAGTTCTTCTTTGCCTACAAGGGGTTCGGGGCCCTGCTGCTGGAGGCGTCGCTCAACCAGGACATCTTCCTGATCGAGGCCTGCGCGATGGTTGCGGTGTTCGTCGCTGCGGCGACGCAGACCATTGCCGACGTGGGCTATACCTACCTCAACCCCCGGATCCGGTTCTCGTGAGGGACGGCCGATGAGCGATATAGCCAAGACCGTCCAACCCGCCCCTTCGGCCGGCGTAGCCTTCACCAAGGCGCTCAAGTCATTCGCCCTACTGCGCGAGAGCGGCGTCGCCATGGTCGGCGTCGGGATCATCCTGTTCTGGGTCATCGTGGCGCTGCTGGCGCCGCTGATCGCCCCCTTCGATCCCAACGCCACGCTGCAGCCCTTCGCCAAGCCGGGAGCCGCCTATGCCGCCGGCAGCGGCACGTTCCTCCTGGGCACGGACCACATCGGCCGTGACATCCTGTCGCGCATCATCTGGGGGTCGCAGACGGTGCTGTTCTACGCGCCGGTGGCCACCGCCTGCGCCTACTTCGTCGGTATCCTCATGGGCCTTGCTGCCGGCTACTTCCGCGGCAAAGTCGACGAGGCGCTGTCGTTCCTCGCCAACGTGATTCTGTCGTTCCCGGTACTGGTGCTCTACATCCTGGTCATCGCCACCATCGGCGCGTCGGGGATCAACATCGTCATCGCCATCACCTTCGCCAGTGCCCCAGGGATCATGCGCATCGTCCGCGGCTTGGTCCTCGACCTGCGCAACCGCGACTATGTGTTCGCCGCCCAGACACGAGGCGAGTCATCGTGGTTCATCATGCTGGTGGAGATCCTGCCCAATGCCCGCGGTCCGCTGATCGTCGACTCCTGCCTGCGCCTGGGGTACGTGATCATCACCATCGGTGTTCTCGGCTTCCTCGGCCTCGGTCTGCCGCCGCCGGACCCCGACTGGGGCGGCATGATCAATGAGGCCCGGTCCATGGCCCTGGCCTTCCCGCACATGACCGTGTTTCCGTGTATCGCCATCTCGTCGTTGATCCTCGGGTTCAACCTGCTGGCCGACGGCCTCCGCGAGATCGCCCTACGGGATTGACGAGAGGGATTGAGATGAACACGTCCGCCGAACCCCCGCTGCTGGAAATCGAGAACCTCTGCCTCTCGTACTACACGCGCGCCGGCGAGATCCCCGCCGTCGTCGACTTTTCCCTCAAGCTGGCGCCGGGCGAAAGCGTCGGTTTGGTGGGCGAGTCCGGCTGCGGCAAGTCCACCGTGGCCATGGCCATCATGCGCTATATGGGCGGCAACGGCGGCATCGTCGGCGGGTCCATCAAGTTCAAGGGCCGCGACATGGTGCAGCTCGGCGAGGAGGAACTGCGCCGGCTGAGGGGCTCGCAGATTGCGATGATCTACCAGGAGCCCATGGCCGCCCTGAACCCGAGCCTCACCGTGGCCACGCAGCTCATGGAAGTGCCCATCACCCACGAGGGGATCTCCAAGGCGGAAGCGTGGGAGCGGGCGGCGACGATGCTGGCGGACGTCCACCTGCCCGATCCGGAGCGGGTGATGAACGCCTATCCGCATCAGATCTCCGGCGGCCAGCAGCAGCGCGTGGTCATCGCCATGGCCTTGCTCAGCCGGCCGTCCCTCCTGTTGCTCGACGAGCCCACCACCGCCCTCGACGTGACGGTGGAGGCCGGCATCGTCGAGCTGATCGCCGAACTCAGCCGCAAGTTCGGCACCTCGCTGATGTACATCTCCCACAATCTCGGCCTGATGCTCGAGGTCTGCGACCGCATCTGCGTCATGTACTCGGGGCAGGTGGTGGAAGAGGGGACCATCGACTCCATCTTCACGTGGCCTAAGCATCCCTACACCCACGGGCTGTTCGGCTGCATCCCGCTGCCACATGCGGATAAGAACGCCCGGCCGCTGGTGGCCATTCGCGGCCAATTGCCGCTACCCCATCAACGACCCTCTGGCTGCTATTTCGGGCCCCGGTGCGACTTCTTCGAAGCCGGGCGCTGCGACGCTAAGACCCTCGCGATGGAGGAGGTCACCACCGACGACGATCCCCACCACCGGGTCCGTTGCGCACGCTATCAGGAGATCGACCAGGACAAGGCCGTTCCAAAGGGCATTGGCAAGCCGGGGGTAGAGGTGGGCGAACCGGTGCTCGAAATCGAAGAAATGCAGAAGTACTACGGGGTGCGTGACACCTCCATCGCCGCGATGATCTCCGGCAAGCGCGTCCGCTACGTCAAGGCGAACGAGAAGATCAACTTCCGCGCCGGCCGGGGCGAGACCGTGGCTATCGTCGGCGAGTCGGGCTGCGGCAAATCCACCTTCGCCAAGGTGTTGATGGGGCTGGAACAGGCCACCGACGGAGAAATCCGCTTCGAGGGTCGGGATCTGTCACGCCAGCACGTGCGTGAGCGGTCGCCCGAACAGCTCGGCGCGTTGCAGATGGTGTTTCAGAATCCCAACGATACGCTCAACCCGTCGCTCACCATCGGCGCGCAGATCGGTCGGGTGATCAAGAAGTTCGGAGTCGAGACCGATCCGGTCAAGATCCGCGAGCGGGTGAACCAGCTTCTGGACACGGTCAAGCTGCCGCGCGAGTTCGCGCAGCGCAAGCCGCGCCAGCTTTCGGGCGGGCAGAAGCAACGCATCGGCATCGCCCGCGCCTTCGCCGGCAAGCCGTCGGTGGTCATCGCCGACGAGCCCATCTCCGCCCTCGACGTGTCGGTGGCGGCGGCGGTAACCGAGCTGTTGATCGATATCCAGCGCGAGCACAAGACGACCCTGCTGTTCATCAGCCACGACCTGAGCGCCGTGCGCTATCTGGCCGACCGGATCGTCGTCATGTACCTCGGGCAGATCATGGAGCGGGGCAAGACGGGCGAGGTGTTCAGTCCGCCCTACCATCCCTACACGGAGGCGCTCTTGTCGGCGGTGCCCATCGCCGATCCGGAGGTGGAAAAGCGCCGCATCGTCCTCGAAGGCAACCTGCCGAGCGTGCTCAACCCGCCCAAGGGCTGCCCCTTCGCCACCCGGTGCCCGCGCAAGGTGGGAGACATCTGCGACACCGAGCCGCCGCCGTTCCAGGAGGTGGAGGAACGGCACGTGATCGCCTGCCACATTCCGATCGAGGACCTGAAGAAGGTGGAGCCGGTAATCAAGATGGTGTCTGCCGACGCCGCCGAGTAACGGCGGAAGATGTTAAGCCGTTAGATCCGGGTGTTCGCCTGCATGATGGCGAGCATCTCGTCCTCGAGCGCGGCGCGGCGGTGACGAAGTTCGTGATCGCGTTGGGCGTCGGAAGGGTCCACGTCAGGATTGAGCCGGCGTATCTCCGAGGTCACGTTGGCGTGGCGGCTGCACAGATCGTCGAAATCGGGATCCTTTTCCCGGATGCGGCCCAGCATATTCCTGAACCGGCTGAGTGCGATGTCCAGATGTTGGCCCATGGCGATGATCCCATCCTCGCGCGCCCGTCGCGCATCGACTACTCGCCATCATCTTAGCGTGCGGCGGCGCCACGTGCTGTCCCGTAATCGACATCCGGGGTCCGGCTCGGCCCATCCTCAGATCTGCGCGAGCGCCTGATCGAGGTCGGCGATGAGGTCCTCCGGGTCCTCGATACCGATGGAAATGCGCACCATGCCCGGCGTGATGCCGATGGCGGTCTGTTCCTGCGCCGGTATGTTCACGTGGGTCATGGAGGCCGGGTGCTCGGCCAGGCTCTCGGTGCCGCCGAGGCTGACGGCGAGGCGGATCACCTTCAGCGCGTCGAGCAGCCCATAGGCCGCGGCCTCGCCACCCACCACCTCGAAGGCGAAGGTGGACTCGGCGCCGCTGCACTGGCGGGTGAAGATGGCCTGCTGCGGATCGTCCGCGGCCAGGAAATCCAGGTGGTTGACCCGGGCCACCTTCGGATGGTTGCTGAGGAACGCGGCGACGCGGCCGGCGTTCTCCGTCGCCTTCACCACCCTCAGCTTCATGGTCTCCAGGCTGCGCGTCGCCAGCCAGCAGGTGTGCGGGTCCAACGTGGTGCCGAGGATGGTCCGGGTCACCCGGATGTCGGCGAGCACGTCCTCCCGGCCGACGCAGGCGCCGCCCATCAGGTCGCTGTGGCCGCCAATGTACTTGGTAAGGGCGTAGAGGACGAGATCGGCGCCGTAGGCGAGGGGCCGTTGCCACAGCGGCCCGAGCAGCGTGTTGTCAACGACCACCGCCGGCCGCCGCACCTGCGCCGCCTCGATGCGCGCGGCGGCGTCGACGCAGGCCGCAATGTCCACCAGCGTGTTGGTGGGGTTGGCTGGCGTCTCGGCGTAGACCACCGCAACCGGCCCCGCCGCCAGCGCCGCTTCCGTCGCCGCCTCAATGGCGCCGGGGCGTCCTCCGGCGGCGAAGCCCACCCGCTGGACGCCGAAGGCGGGCAGGGTGGTGTGGAACAGGTACGTGGTACCGCCGTACAGCGGCTCGCTGTGCAGGATCACGTCGCCCGGCCGCACCAGCGTCAGCATGGTGGTGGCTACCGCCGCCATGCCGCTGGCGAAGGCCAGCGCCGCCTCGGCCTCGTCCCACAGGGTCAGCCGGTCCTCGAGGATCTCCAAGTCGGGATTGCCGATGCGGGTGTAGATGGAGCCGGGGTCCTCGTCCGCCCGCGGCGGCCGCAGCCCGTAGGCCAGCTCCGACAACGCCCGCCCTTCCTCGGCGGTACCGAAGGCGAAGGTGGAGGTCTGGAAGATGGGCGCCTTCAGCGCCCCTTCCGACAGCCGCGGATCGTAGCCGTAGCTCATGGCGAGGGTTTCCGGCGAGAGGGTACGGTTCCCCAGCCGACGCTCGCGGTATGGCTTCGGCGGCTTGCCCATCCGTCTCCCCTCCCGATGTTCTGACATCCCCCGCGCGCCGATCATATCGCGTCGTCGGCGGGAAATCCTCCGTCCGCGCCAACCCGTGCCAACGGGGGTCGCGTGCGGACATCCCTCGCGCCCGTTTCTGACGTCAGATTCGCCAAAACGGGAGGGGCGATCCGGTGATCGATCAGCCATGGGCGACATAGCGGAACCGGCGGCGGGCGACCGCCGCGGCCGGCGCGGCCGCCATCGCGGCGCCGGGCGCGGCCAGGGCATCGAGCAGCCGGCGTGGCGGCAGCCACGCAACCCCTATCGGCCCGTGGAAATCGTCTCCGCCGACGAACTGGAGGCGATCCACAAGGCGTCGCTGACCATCCTCCGGGACATCGGCATGGAGATCCTCGACGACGAGGCGCGGGCGATCCTGCGCGACGCCGGCGCCGAGGTGGACGAGGACACCCTGCGCGTACGCATGGACCCCGCGCTGGTGGACCAGGCGGTGGCGACGGCGCCGGACCGGTTCACCGTTCACGCCCGCAATCCCGAACGCAGCCTGGAGGTGGGCGGCGACTGGGTGAGCTTCTGCACCGTGGGCAGCGCGCCCAACGCCGCCGACATGGCCGGCGGCCGACGGCCGGGCAACTTCGCCGACTACGCGGACTTCCTCCGTCTCTCCCACATGCTGAATGCCATCCACACCCTCGGCGGCTACCCGGTGGAGCCCCAGGACCGGCATCCCTCGATCCGTCATCTGGACGCCCTCGCGGCCATCGTCACGCTGACGGAGAAGGTGTACCACGTCTACTCGCTGGGTCGTGACCGCATCCGCGACGGCTTCGAGATCGCCCGCATCGCCCGTGGCGTCTCCGCCGAGGAGTTCGACAACCAGCCCAGCGTCTTCTCGGTGGTGAACGCCAATTCGCCGCTGCGTTACGACACCTTCATGGCCCAAGGGATCATGGAGTTCGCCCGCCACGGCCAGGTGGTCATCGTCACCCCATTCACGCTCGCAGGCGCCATGGCACCGGTGACCATCGCCGGCGCGGTGGCGCAGCAGAACGCCGAGGCGCTGGCCGGCCTGGTGCTGCACCAGCTTGTGCGGCCGGGATCGCCCTTCGTCTACGGCGGCTTCACCTCCAACGTGGACATGAAATCTGGGGCGCCGGCCTTTGGCACGCCCGAGTACATGAAGGGCGCGCTGCTCGGCGGCCAGCTCGCCCGCCGCTACGGCCTGCCATACCGATCCTCCAACGTCTGCACTGCCAACACCGTGGATGCCCAGGCGGGCTACGAGACGGTGTTCGCCCTGTGGGGGGCGATCATGGGCGGCGCCCATGTGCTCAAGCACGGCGCCGGCTGGATGGAGGGCGGACTGCAGGCGTCCTTCGAGAAGTTCGTCCTCGACGCCGATCTTTTGCAGATGGTGGCGGCGTTCCTCGATCCGCTGGACACCAGCCCCGACGCCCTGGCCGTGGATGCGGTGCGCGAGGTAGGGCCGGGCGGCCACTTCTTCGGTTCCGCCCATACCCAGGCCCGCTACAAGACGGCGTTCTTCGCGCCGATGATCTCCGACTACCGCAACTACGAAACCTGGGCCGAGGCCGGCCGGCCGGAGGCCTATGGCAAGGCCCACGATCTCTACAAGCAGCTCCTGGCCGCCTACGAGGCGCCGCCCATGGATCCGGCCATCCGCGAGGAGCTGGACGCCTTCGTTGCCCGACGCACCGAAGAGGGCGGCGTTGCTACGGACTTCTGAGGTCATGACGGACTCGGCCAGTACTCGCAAGATCGATCCCTCCCGCCGCCCGGCCACCGGGCTCGAGGACGCCATCGGCGCCGAGGACGCCGGCAATCCCGCCCACCGGGAATGGGCCGAGGCGGGCCTCGAGGCACCGGACCAGGACGTCATCCGCGCCTATCGCCTGGAACGGCTGCGGGCGGAATTGGCGCGGCGGGATCTCGCCGGCGCCGTGCTGTTCGATCCCCTCAACGTCCGCTACGCCACCGACTGCCCGAACATGCAGGTGTGGTGCCTGCACAACGCCGTCCGCTACGCCTTCGTCGCCACCGAAGGCCCGGTGGTGCTGTTCGACTTCCATAGCTGCGCGCACCTCTCCGCCGATCTGGGGCTGGTGGACGAGACCCGGCCGGCGGTGCCGTTCTTCTACTATCAGGTGGGTGATCGCGAGGCCGAGATGGCGGCCCGCTGGGCGGCGGAGATCGCCGATCTGGCCTGCGCCGCCGGTGGCCGGCGGCTGGCCGTGGACAAGTGCGAGATGGCCGGCATCGATGCCCTGCGCGCCGCCGGACTGGAGGTGGTGGCCGGCCAGGGCGCCACCGAGATGGCCCGCCGCATCAAGCACTCGGAAGAGATCAAGGCCATGCGCCGGGCCATCCACACCTGCGAGACCGCCATGGCGGCCATGTGGCGGGCGCTGCGCCCCGGCCTGACCGAGAACCAGCTATGGTCCATCCTGCATCAGGCCAACATCGCCCGCGGCGGCGAGTGGATCGAGACCCGGCTGCTCTCGAGCGGCTCGCGCACCAACCCGTGGTTCCAGGAGTGCTCGGACCGGGTGATCGAGGCCGGCGACATGGTGGCTTTCGATACCGACCTGATCGGCCCCTACGGCTACTGCGCCGACATCTCGCGCTCATGGGTTGCCGCCGCCGAGCGGCCGTCCAACGAACAGGCGTCGCTGCACGCCATCGCCAGCGAGCAACTGGAAACCAACCTCGGTCTCCTCAAGCCCGGCATGGGTTTCCTGGAGTTCGGCGAGAAGAGCTTCCGGCTGCCGGAGGAATACCGCGCCAACCGCTACAGCGTCGTTGCCCACGGCATCGGCCAGTGCGACGAGTATCCGGACGTGCGCTATCCGGAGGACGCCAAGACCTTCGGCTACGACGGCGTGTTCAAGCCGGGGATGTGCGTCTGCCTGGAAAGCTACGTGGGCCGGGAAGGGGGGCGCGAGGGCGTTAAGCTTGAACGCCAGGTGCTGATCACCGAGACCGGCCTCGATGTGCTCGACCGCTTTCCCCTCGATCTGATCCCGGACCTATAGGCGAAGACGAAAAAGGGGGAAATCCGGCATGAGGATGGAAGCACGGGTCGTGGTGATCGGCGGCGGTGTGGTGGGCTGCTCGGTGCTCTACCACCTTACCAAGGCCGGCTGGCGCGACGTGATACTGATCGAGAAGTCGGAGCTCACGTCGGGCTCCACCTGGCACGCCGCCGGCGGCATGCACACGCTGAACGGCGATCCCAACGTCGCCAAGCTGCAGCAGTACACCATCAACCTCTACAAGGAGATCGAGGCCGTCTCCGGGCAGTCATGCAGCGTTCACCTGCCCGGTGGCATCATGCTCGCCGGCAATGCGGAGCGCTTGGAATGGGTGCGCATGGCCCACGCCCGCGGCCGCTACCTGGGCATGGAGACGGAAGTCATCGGCCCGTCGGAGATCGCCGAGCTGATGCCGCTGGTGGACGTGAAGCACTTTGTCGGCGGCCTCTACGACCGCATGGAGGGCCACGTGGACCCGTGGGGCGTCACCCAGGCCTACGCCCGCTCGGCCACCCTCAACGGCGCCGAGGTCAATCGCTTCACCCAGGTGATCGAGACCACCCAGCGGCCCGACGGCACCTGGGACGTGATCACCGACAAGGGCACGGTGCATGCCGAGCACATCGTCAACGCCGGCGGCCTGTGGGCGCGGGAGGTGGGCCGCATGGTGGGGCTGGAGCTGCCCGTCCTGGCCATGGAGCACCATTTCCTGATCACCGAGGACATGCCGGAGGTGGTGGCCTTCAACGATTCCGAAGGCCACGAGCTGCCGCACTGCATCGACTTCGAGGGTGAGATCTACATCCGCCAGGAAGGCCGCGGCATGCTGATGGGCACCTACGAGCGTGCCGGTGTGCCGTGGGCGGAGCGCGAGACGCCGTGGGGCTTCGACATGCAGCTGCTGCCCAACGATCTCGACCGCATCGCGCCGTCGCTGGAGGTGGGATTCCAGCACTTTCCCGCCTTCGCCGACGCCGGCATCCGCAAGCTCATCAACGGCCCCTTCACCTTCGCCCCCGACGGTAATCCGCTGGTGGGCCCGATCCGCGGCCTCGCCAACTACTGGGTGGCCTGCGGCGTCATGGCCGGGTTCAGCCAGGGCGGCGGAGTCGGCCTGGCGCTGGCCAACTGGATGACCGAGGGCGATCCCGGCTTTGACATCTGGGCCATGGACGTGGCCCGCTTCGGCGACTGGGCGACCCTCGCGTACACCAACGCCAAGGTCCGCGAGAACTACTCGCGGCGGTTCTCCATCACCTTCCCCAATGAGGAGCTGCCGGCCGGGCGGCCGCTGCGCACCAGTCCCATCTACGATCGGCTGAAAGCACGGAACGCCGTCTTCGGCGCCGCCTACGGGCTTGAGCACGCCTTGTGGTTCGCCCCGCCCGGCGCCGATCCGGTGGACATCGTCAGCTTCCGGCGGTCCAACGACTTCGAAGCGGTGGGCGCCGAGAGCCGCGCCGTGCGCGAGGGCGTCGGCATCCTGGAGACCTCCAACTTCGCCAAGTACGAGGTGTCGGGGGCGGGCGCCGAAGACTGGCTCGCCCGGCTGCTGCCAACACCCCGCCGCGCGAAGGCCGCATCACCCTGAGCCCCATGCTCAACGACCACGGCTTTCTGATCGGCGACTTCACCGTCGCCCGGCTGGGGCCGGAGCGCTTCTTCATCTTCGGCTCCGGCATCGCCGAGCAGTACCACATGCGCTGGTTCCTGGCGCATCTGCCGAAGAACGGCGTCGCGGTACGGCCCCAGGGCCTCGGGCTTGTGGGGGTGCAGATCGCCGGGCCGCAGGCGCGCAACCTGCTCAGGCGCGTCACCGATCGCGATGTCTCCAACGAGGCGTTCCGGTTCCTCGCCTTCGACCGTGTCGACATCGGCATGATCCCGGCGATGATCGGGCGGATCAGCTTCACCGGCGACCTCGGCTACGAGATCTGGGTGGAGCCCGACTACCTGGCGCCGCTGTTCGACCGCCTGATGGCCGCCGGCGAGGACCTGGGCCTCCGGCCCTTCGGCGGCCGCGCCCTCAACAGCCTGCGGCTGGAGAAGAACTGGGGCATCTGGGCGCGGGAATACCGGCCCATCTACACCCCCTGGGAGGCCGGTCTGGATCGGTTCGTGGCTTTGAAGAAGCCGGACTTCATCGGCCGCGAGGCCGCGCTTCGGGCCCGCGACGAGGGGGCCCGCTATCACCTGGTGACCATGGTGGTGGACGCGGTGGACGCCGACGTGGTGGGCGACGAGCCCCTCTTCCGCGATGGGAAGGTGGTGGGCTGGGCCACCTCCGGCGGTTACGCCCATTGGGTCGGGAAGTCCGTGGCCCTCGGCTACATCCGGGCCGAAGCGTTCGACGCCGACACCGACTACGCCGTGGAGATCATCGGCGACACGCGGCCATGCCGCATCCAGCCCGAACCGTTGTTCGACCCCACCGCCGAACGCATGCGCGGGTAAGGGGAGTCCCTAGCCCAGCACCGAGAAGCTGCTTTCGCGGTTGATCTCGCGGCGTCGGGAACAGAAGGAGAGGTCCAGGTCGTAGCCGATCTTGGCGAGGCGGAAACGCAGCGGATCGGCGTCGTGGTCGTGGCCGGCCTCGCAGCGGGCGATGAGGTCCGCCATCAAGGCCCCCACCACCGGCGCGTTCTTGAACTGGTTGCCGCTGGTGCCGACGGCCATGTAGAAGCCGGGAACGCACGACCTGTCGTAGATGGGAATCCAGTCGTCGGCCACGTCGTAGAGGTCGACCACGCCCTTCGGACGGTTGGGGATGCCGAGCGCCGGGATGCGCTGGGCCAGCCGCAGCGCCTGGGTGCGGGCCTGGGGACCCAGGTCGCGGTCGAAGTCGTCCGGGTCCACCCATTCCCGTTCGTCGCATTCGGGGTCCTCGGAACCGATAAGGATGTGATCGCCGGTTTCCGGCCGGGTGTAGACGCCGATGTCGGAATCCGAGCCGACGAAGGGATAGGTGCCGCCCGGCGGCGCCGGCACGTGCACCACCTCCTGGCGCAGGGCGCGGGTGGTGATGGTCATGTCGGCATCGGCGCCGGCCATGGCGTTGACGGTGGCCGAATGGGGCCCGGCCACATTGACCACCACCGGGGCGCGGATACGCTCGCCGTTTTCCAGGACCACGCCAGCGATCCGGCCATCTTTTTTCGTGATCTTCGCCACCTTGGCGTTGAAGCGGAACATCGCGCCGGCGGCCTCGGCGGCCCGTTGCAGGTTGTGGGTGGCGAGCTGCGGGTCGGAGATATAGCCGGCGCAGGGAAAGAACACGGCACCGGCGAGCGGGCGGCCGTCGCTCCCGCCGAACCCAGGATCGTCGGGCAGCCGCGCCGGGCCGTAACGATGCAGGTCGAACAGCGGATAGGCCTTGCCGATGCGCCCCACGTCCCATTCCTCGTAGGGGATGCCGAGCGCGTCCATGTGGCCGACGATGCGCTCCAGGTAGCCGTTGGCCTGGGTGCGCATCACCATGGCACCGCAATCGTGGAACGCGGCGAGGCCGCGCTCGTCCTCCACCCCCAGGTACTCGGCCCAGGACTTCCAGTAGAAGTACCCCTCGTAGGCCAGGGCCGAGCCGTCGAGGGTGGAGTAGTGGGTGCGGATGATGGCGCAGGAGTTGCTGGTGGAGCCGTAGCCCGCGGCCGGCAGGGTATCCACGTTGAGCGTTCGCCAGCCGGCGCGGCCCAGCTCCAATGCAATGGCGGCGCCGATGATACCGGCGCCGATGATGATGGCGTCGTACTGCTGCTCGCTCATGCCGGCCCCGCCTGAATGCGGGCGCTATTCTGCGGCCGGCGCGGCCGGTCGGATATCGGAAGTTCGACCTGTGGCGGCGTCGTTTCGACCGCCGAGCTCCCCCGACAACCGATGCTGGGTCGGCGTGAAGCCGAACATGGAGCGGTAGCACTTGGTGAAGTGGGACTGGGAGGTGAAGCCGGCGGCGATGGAGATCTCCAGTACCGACAGGTTGGTGTGCAGGAGGAGCTGGCGCGCCCGCTTCAGCCGCACCGCCAGGTAGTGATGCTTCGGCGTGCAGCCCTTGTACTTCTTGAACAGCCGCTCCAGCTGCCGAAGCGACAGGCCCAGGTCCGCGGCGATCTCCGCCGACGGCAGCGGCACCTCGATGTTCTCCTCCATCATCTTGATGGCCGTGGCCAGCTTCGGCGACCGGCGCATGAACAGCCGCGCCTCGGCATTCCGCTGGCTGTCATCGGGGGACCGGATGCGGTCGTGGATGAACTGTTCGGAGATGGCGGTAGCCAGGTCCTCGCCGTGGTCGCCGGCGATGATCGCCAGCATCATGTCCAGACTGGCAATACCGCCGGAGCAGGTGAAGCGGTTGCGGTCGATCTCATAGACGGCGTCGGTGAGGGCGATGCCGGGGAACTCCTCCTGGAAGGCGTCGCGATTCTCCCAGTGGATGGTGCACCGGTAGCCGTCGAGCAGGCCGGCCCGGGCCAGGACCACGGTGCCGGTGCTGATGGCGCCGATGCCCGCGCCGCGGCGCGCCAGTTCCCGCAGCCAGCCGATCAGCGGCTTGGAGACGTAGCGCGCCACGTCGAAGCCGGCGCAGACGAGCGTGAGGTTAGGGGCAGGCTCGCTGGCGATGGGGCCGTGTGGCAGCAGGGCGATGCCGTTGGACGCCTCCACGGGTTCGCCGTCCACGGAGTAGAGGCGCCAGTCGTAGATCTGCCGGCCGGAGAGCTGATTGGCGACGCGAAGCGGCTCGATGACGGCACCAAAGCCGATCAGCCCGAACTGCGGGATCATCACGATCCCAATCCGCTTGGTCTCGGCTCCGCGCGGTGCGTCCATCCACGAACCTGTGCCACGAACCCGTGCCGCACGAGCGACCGTGTGTCGCTCGCAACATGCGACCGTATCATATGTCGGATTTGTTACAACAGACGTCTATTTCGCAACTGCGAGATCGGCGAGGCCCAGCAGCCGGCCGTCGAACGTCGCCATGGCCTCGGTGAGGCAATCCCACAGGTAGTGCGCCGAGGCCCAATCGGCGAGCACGTGGTAGGCGGGCTTGCCGCCTCGGTCGTCGTGGGCGACGACGCTGGGAAGGCGCGCGATGGACGTCTGGGCGATGGCCCCGTCGTCGAATCGGTGCGGGCGCAGGTCCACGCCGCAGAGGGTGGCGAACAGCTCCGGCGCCGCCGGTCCTGTGACCAGGAACCAGGCGTGGGTATCGGCACGAGGCACCGGGTAGACTTTCGCCGGTGCCGCCGCCGCCATCACGCTCTCGATCCGCGGATCGGGTGTATCAACTGCATCAAGCACCAGCGCCTCGTTATCGCCGAGGCGCAGGACGAGGATGCCGCCGGTGCGCGCGGTGCGGTTGTTGGCTTCCGGCACGGCCAGTCCCTGCGCGTTGAGCCAGGCGAAGGCGCCGCGTCCTTTGAACCCCAGGCGCCGCAGGGGCGAGAGATCGGCGAGGCCCACGGGCGGCGGGGGCGATCTGTCGCCTGGAAACGTGGAGGCCGCCGCCGCGCCGTAGCGCTCGACGAAGGTGGCCCCGGCGTCCACCAGGCGGCGATAGACGGGGCTGCGACGCGGGAAGTCCTCCGGCGTCACCTCACATCTCCTGCCGCGCGCCGTCGGGATCGTAGAAGGGCAGCGGCACCACCTCGGCCTCGATCCGCCGACCCTCGGGCCCCTTGATGATGAACCGGCCGCCCGGCTCGCCGAGATCGGGCGCCACGTAGGCGAGCCCGATGACCATCCCCGCCGCGGCCGACAGGGCCACGGAGGTCACGTGGCCCATGATGGTGTCTCCGTTCAGGGTCAGATGTCCTTCGGCCGGGTGCGGGGGCGTGGCATCGGTCAGGGCGAATCCCACCAGCCGGCGTTCGAGGCCGCGGCGATCGTGGGTGTCTAGCGATCGGCCGCCGACGAAGAACGGCTTCTTGCGGGCGACGGCCCAGGCCATCTGCGCTTCCTCCGGCGTGGTCAGGCCGTCCGTGTCCTGGCCGATGATGATGTGCCCCTTCTCCAGGCGCAGGAGCCGCTGCGCCTCGACGCCGAAGGGGCGGATGCCGTCCTCCGCCCCCGCTGTCAGGAGCGCGTCCCACAGCGCCTCGCCGGCCGATGCCGGCATGTGCACCTCGTACCCCAGCTCGCCGACGAAGCCGACACGGAACACCCGGCACGGGATGCCGGCGACAGTGCCCTGCCGCACCCCCAGGTAGGGGAACGCCTCCGCGTCCAGGTCGAGGTCGGTGACGCGGGCCAGCACCCGCCGCGACGCTGGTCCGGCGATGTTCACGCCGCCGAAGCCGGCGGTGACGTTGGCGATATCCACGTCGAGCCGCCACTGCGCATTCCAGCGCAGCATGGCGCGATAGACGGAGTCCGAGTTACCGGTGGTGGTGGTCACATAGAAGTGGTCATCGGCCAGGCGGCAGGCGACGCCGTCGTCGACGATGTAGCCGGTCTCGTCCAGCAGCAGCACGTATCGCGCCCGGCCCACCGGCTGCTTGGCGTAGGCGAAGGTGTAGAGCCGATTGAGGAACGCCGCGGCGTCCGGCCCTCGGATGTCGATGCCGCCCAGGGTGGACACGTCGATGAGCCCCACGCCGGACCGCACGGCCGTGGCCTCCTCCCGGATCGAGGTGTCGCCGTCGGCGCCGTAGTAGGCGGGCCGAAGCCACGCGCCGGCCACCATCATCATCGCCCCGGCCTCGAGGTGGCGGTGGTGCATGGGCGTCCGCCGTAGCGGCTGGAAGGCGCGGCCGGCCAGCAGGCCCAGCTTCTCCGGACTTACCGGCGGCCGGTTGGTCCAGGCGCAGGCACCCTCCAGCGGTGCCTCCGCCGCCTGCGCGGCCAGTGCCACGGCGTTGAGGGCCGAGAGCCGTCCCTGGCTCGGCCCCATGCCGACGGTGGAGAACCGCTTGGCGAGTTCGATGGAGGCGAAGCCCTCGGCCACGGTGTTGCGGATGTCGGCCACCGTCAGGTCCTCGTCCAGATCCACGAACTCCTTGCCCTTGGGGTGCGGGAACAGGGGCCAGGGGTGGTTGGCGGGGCCGTTGCGCGCGCCGTCGGGCGGCGCCGTCCCCTCGCCGGCGACGCGGCCCTCGGCGAGCGCGGTCTCCAGGTCGCAAGCACCGGCGACCGCACCGGCAACGCGCATTCCGTCGGGCAGCGCGCGCACCGCCATGGCGTGTTCGGCCTCGCTGTACGCCACCGTACCGCCGCCGCTGGCGACCAGCGACGCCGCCGGGGTGGACCCAAGCTCGAGACACAGCAGGTCGCAATCGAACGCCAGGGGCCGCCCGGCATCGAAGACGACACCGCCGATCCGATTGCCGGCGGCCCGTGCCTCGACAATCCCGTTGGCCCGCAGCACCGGCATGCCGCCATCACGCACCGCGTCGCGGCGCGGATCGGGCGGCACCTCAAGCCCCAGTTCGACCACCGCGGCAACCGTCACGCCCGCGTCCATGAGGTCGAGGGCCACACCGTGGCCGTCGCCGTTGCAGGTGGCGACCACGGCCTGTGAGCCGGGCCGCACGCCCCACAACCGGATCAACCGCTGCGCCGCCGCGCCATGAACGATGCCCGGCAGGTCGTTGTTGCGGAACACGGCGGAGCGGCCGATGGCGCCGGTCGCGACGATGGTGCGCCGGGCCCGCAGCTTCACGTAACGGTCGCCCTGCACCAGGGTCAGCATGTGGTCGGCGAACCAGCCGGTGCAGGTGGTGGCGGTCATCGTATGGATGGCGGGGTGGGCGGTAACGGCCGCGATCAGGGCCGCGGCCTTCCGCGTTCCCTCCTCACCGGCGGCATCGAACCGCCGCACGTTGAGCGAGCCACCCAGGATGGGATCCCGTTCCACCAGCACCACCTCTGCGCCCGCGTCGGCGGCGGCGAGTGCGGCGCTGAGGCCGGCCGGCCCGCCGCCGATCACCGCCACGTCGCAGAATCGGTAGGCCTTATCGTAGCGGCCGTGCTCCGCCGGCGCGGTGGGGTCGATGCGGCCCAGGCCGCCGCCTCGGCGGATGATGGGTTCCCAGAACCGCCATGCCGAACGCGGGCGGAAGAAGGTGCGGTAGTAGAAGCCCACCGGCAGGAACTTGGAGAGCAGGCCCAGGTGGCGCAGACGATCGGCGTCCAATGAGCCGGCAACGTTCTGCGGCCACACGTCCGGGCCGTCCTCGATGGTGTGCGTGTCGGCCGGCACGTTGGGCTCGTTGCCGACCTGCACCAGGGCGTTGGCGTCGTACCCGGTCATGGTCCCGGGCCCCGCGGCCGATGGTACTTGAACGACCGCGCCATCAGCCACTGGCCGTCGACGATCAGCGCGCTGGCGATGGTGTCGCCGGCGAAGCCCGACCGCTGGCGGCCCTCGAAGCGGAACGTCACCGGCCGCGCGCGGTCGATCAGGCGCCCGAAGGGCGGATCGAGGCGGAACCCGGTCACGACGCGTCGTCGGGGCGGGCGGCCCCGCGCGGCGGCGCATAGGTGCGCAGGATCTCGTCCGTCACCGTGTGGCGCTCGGCGATAAACCAGTACCCGGAGGCCACGTGGCACCACCACTCGCGCACCACGCCGGGCGGCGTGTGCGGCCCGAACAGGTAGGCGGACCAGGCGGCGTCGTCGGCCGCCGCCGGATCCGGCATCTCCACCACCGGGCCGCCGTAGGCGAACTCGGTGATGTTGCGTGGACCGTTAAGCGGGCAGGGCATGATCTTCACCGCGGCGGTCCCCTCCCGATCCCTAGGTTTCCACCGAGGCGGCGCCGCGCTCGGCCACCAGCCGCAGGGTGGTGAACCGGTCGAGTCGGAACGGCTCGATCAGCGCCGGCTGCCGCCCGGTGGCCGCGCATTCGGCCATCCGCTTGCCGGATACGGGTGTTGCCTTGAAGCCCCAGGTGCCCCACCCGGCGTCTACGTAGTAGTTGTCCAGCGGCGTCGTCCCCATGATCGGCGAGAAATCGGCGGTGACGTCGGCAACCCCGGCCCACTGGCGCATCAGCCGCGCCTCGGCAAGGAACGGAAACAGCTCGACGATGTGCATCATCAGCCCCTCCTTGAAGTCGAGGGTCGAACGCGTCGCGTGCAGGGGATAGGGATCGACCGAGCCGCCCATCACCATCTCCCCCCGCTGGCTCTGCCAGATGTACAGGTGCAGGCTGCCGGAGACGACGATGGGATCGAGCACCGGTTTCATCGGCACTGACACGCAAGCCTGCAATGGCACCGGATGGATGGGCAGCGCCAGCCCCGCCATGGCGGCCACCTGGATGGAGGCACCGGCGACGGCCTGCACCACGCCTCCGGCGGCGATGCGCCCGCGGGGTGTATCCACGGCAACGACGCGATTGCCCTCCCGGACCATGCCGATGGCCTCGGTGCCCTGATGGATCTCCACACCCAGGCGCGAGGCGGCGCGGGCGTAGCCCCAGGCGACGGCGTCGTGGCGCGCCGTGGCTCCGGGCCGATGATAGAGCGCGCCGAGCACCGGGAACCGCGCCGAGCGCGAGAGGTCGAGGACGGGGCACAGCCGGGCGAGTTCGTCCAGGCCGATGAGCTCCGAGTCCACGCCGAGGTGCTTGTTGACCTCGGCCCGCCGCCGCATGGTCTTCACCGTGGCGTCCGTGTGGGCGAGGGTCAGGTGGCCGCGCTCGGAGTACATCAGGTTGATGTCGAGCTCGGCGGGAAGCCCCCGCCACAGGTCCATGGATTCCTTGTAGAAGGCCACCCCGTCGGGGGTCAGGTAGTTGGCGCGGACGATGGCGGTGTTCCGCGCCGTGTTGCCGCCGCCGATGTAGCCCTTCTCGATGACGGCCACGTCGCGAATACCGTGATCGCGCGCCAGGTGATAGGCGATGGCGAGCCCGTGCCCGCCGCCGCCGATGACCACCACGTCGTAGGCGGGTTTGAGATCCGGCTGGGGTGGCAGGAACGGCTCGGGCCGGTAGGACCGCCGCAATCCGTATTTCAGCAGCGCCATCGGCACGGTGAATCGCCTCCGCCAACAGAACCGGCGCGCCAAGCGCCATAAGCCTTATGTCACGCGCGGGCCGTCGCCGGTGTCGAAACGGCGACGGCGCTTGCCGCCGGAACGACGCAAAGGATGCCTCGAGAGGGGTTGTTCAGAACCCGGCGATGGAGACGCCGTATTCGTCCGCCGCGTCGAGCAGCCAGCTCCACAGATAGTCGGCGAAGCTGCGGTGGACGTAGATCTCGAAGATGGGCGCCGGATCCACGTAGTGGAGAATCACGTGGGCCTTGGCCAGATGCGTCTGAGCGCAGCGGCCGGGAGGAAATGCCCGTTCGTGCATATCCACGGGGCACCCCTTGGCCAGCACGTCCCGGGCATTTGGACCCGACAGCGCGATCACCGTCCGCCCGTCCGACACGTCGACCACCGCCGCGTGCTGCTCGCCGATCGCCCCCCGCAGCGCCGCCGGAAGGTTGAGCCCCTCCGTCTCGTCGCTGACGATCAGCCACTCGTCCGGACCGAGCCACAGCGCCCGCGGGCCGTCTGACAGCCGGATCGGCCCGGCCACCGTGTTCGGTTCCTGAGGCGGCGCAATGTCCACGGCCAGCGACACCGCCTCGGCGAAGGCCGGGTCGGCGGCGTCACCGCGCAGCGTCACCTGCACCCGCAGAGGCAGCTCGGCGAGGGTGATGCCGGTGTCGGCATCCCCGGCGGTCCCGGCCTTGAGGCCGCGGTGGGCGAGGGCGCTGCGGCTGCGGTACGACTCAGGCATTCATCCGCGTCCCATCAGGCATTCATGCGCGTCCCGTCGGGGTCGAAGAACACCGGGGAGGCGACGGTGGCGGTCACCGTCCCGGTGCGTCCGGGCGCCGTGGTCGGCACGTAGACCGGCTGGCCCATGCGCTCGCGGCCGCTCTTTACCAGCGCCAGGGCGATGGAGCGGCCCAGGTTGGCGCTGTAATAGCTGGAGGTGACGTGGCCGATCATCGGCAGCGGCGGCTGCGCCCGGCGCTCGGGCACGATCTGGGCGCCCTCGGGCAGCACCTCGTTGGAGTCCTCGGTCAGCAGGCCGACGAGCTGCTTGCGGTCTGGTCGCATCGTGTCCGTGCGGGCGAAGGAGCGCTTGCCGATGAACTCCTTCTTCTTGCTGACGATCCAGTCCATGCCGAGGTCTATGGGCGTCACCGTGCCGTCGGTCTCCTGGCCGACGATGATGTAGCCCTTCTCGGCCCGCAGCACGTGCATGGTCTCGGTGCCGAAGGGGGTGATGCCGTAGGGCGCCCCGGCGTCCATCAGCGTGGTCCACAGCGCCAGCCCGTAGCGGGCGGGCACGTTAATCTCGAAGGACACCTCGCCGGTGAAGCTGACCCGGAAGATGCGCGCCGGCAGGTCGGCCACGTTCGCGTTCTGCGCGCTCATGTGCGGGAACCCTTCCGGCGACAGGTCGATGTCCGTCAATTGCGCCAGCAGCGGCCGGGCCTGCGGGCCGCAGATGGCCGCCGTGGCCCAGGTCTCGGTGACCGAGTTGAGGTAGACCCGAAGATGCGGCCATTCGGTCTGCAGCCACTCTTCCAGCCACGCCAGCACCCGCGCCGCGTTGCCGGAGGTGGTGGTCATCAGATAGCGATTCTCGCCCAGGCGCGAGGTGACGCCGTCGTCGAAGACCATGCCGTCCTCGCCGCACATCAGACCGTACCGGCAGCGGCCGATGCCCAGCGCGCTCCAGGCGTTGGTGTAGACTCGGTTGAGGAACTCCGCCGCGTCCGGCCCCTGGATGTCGATCTTGCCGAGGGTGGTGGCATCGAGAATGCCCACCGCATTGCGCGCCGCCAGGCATTCTCGGTTCACCGCGTTGTGCATGCTCTCGCCGGGCCGCGGGAAGTACCAGGGCCGCTTCCACTGCCCCACGTCCTCGAACGCGGCGCCGGCGCGCACGTGCCAGTCGTGCATTGGCGTGGTCCGCGCCGGGTCGGCCAACGCGCCGATGTCGCGGCCGGCCAGCGCGCCCAACGTCACCGGCGTGTATGGCGGGCGGAAAGTGGTGGTGCCCACCTCCGGAATGCTGGTGCCGTGCAGGTCGGCAAGCACCGCTAGGCCGTGGATGTTGCCGGTCTTGCCCTGGTCCGGGCCCATGCCGAGGGTGGTGTAGCGCTTTGTGTGCTCCGACTTGCCGTAGCCTTCCCGTGCCGCCAGCTCCACGTCGGCGACGGTGACGTCGTTGTGGATGTCGATGAACCGCTTGCCTCGGGGGCCCTTGCCACCAGCCGGCGGCCGAACCGACCAGAACGTCTGCGGCGGGTTTTCCGCCACCGGTTCCACCACCGGCAGCTTCTGCGGCGGCGCGTCGGTGAATCCGGCGCCGGCGGCCGCGGCCCGCCCGGCGGCGAAGCCGCCCTCCAGGCAGGCATCCGACGCGAAGTCGCCGTTGGCCGCCCCGGTGCACAGCAGGGCCTGGGCCGCCGCCCCTGGCACGAAGCAGGCCTTCGCGTCGTCGAACCGTAGCCGCCCGCCCGATTGCGAGAACAAATGCACGGTGGGATTCCAGCCGCCGGAGACGGCGATGGTGTCGCATTCGATGACCCGCGTCGGGCCCGACTGGGTGGCGCCCGCCGCATCGACAGATACCAATTCCACGGCGCGGACGTGCTGCCGGCCGCGGGTGCCGACGACGGCCGAGCCGCCCGCTACCTCGATACCGCGGGTCTTCGCCTCGTCCACCATGCGGCCTTCCGGCTTGGACCGCACATCGACGATGGCGGCGACCGCGACGCCAGCGTCGGTCAGGTCGAGGGCCGTGCGATAGGCATCGTCGTTGTTGGTGAACACCAGGACCCGCCGGCCGGGCGCCACGCCATAGCGGTTGACGTAGGCGCGCGCGGCACCGGCCAGCATCACGCCGGGGCGGTCGTTGTTGGCGAAGACAATGGGCCGTTCGATGGCACCGGTGGCCAGCACCACCTGCCTGGCGCGCACGCCCCACAGCCGCTCGCGCGTCGCCGACCCGGTCGGCCGGCACTCCATCAGCGCCACGTAGTTCTGGTCGTAGTAGCCAAACGCCGTGGTCCGTGGCAGCAGCCGCACCTCGGCCAGCGTTTCCAGCTCCGCCACCACGGCGGTCACCCAGTCGGACGCTGGGGCACCATCGAGGGTAGTTCGCTCGTCGAGGAGCCGTCCGCCATAGGCGCCCTGCTGCTCCGCCAGGATCACCCGCGCGCCCGCGCGTCCGGCGGCCAGCGCCGCCGCCAGCCCGGCCGGGCCGGCGCCCACCACCAGCACGTCGCAGTGGGCGTGCATCCTGTCGTAGATGTCCGGATCGGGCTCCCGCGGCGCCTCGCCGAGCCCGGCGATACGGCGGATCAGGTGCTCGTAGGCCGGCCACCACGAGCCCGGCGCCATGAAGGTCTTGTAGTAGAAGCCGGCGGGGAGCATCGGCGCCGCCGCCTGGACCATCGCGCCCACATCGAACGTTACGCTCGGCCAGCAGTTGACGCTCGCCGCTTTGAGGCCGTCGTAGAGCTCCACGGTGGTCGCCGGCACGTTCGGCAGCGTCTCGGCGCCCGTCTCCAGCTGAACCAGCGCGTTCGGCTCCTCTACCCCGGCGGCGTAGATCCCGCGTGGGCGGTGATACTTGAAGCTCCGCGCCACCAGGCTCACCCCGTTGGCGAGCAGCGCCGAGGCCAGCGTGTCGCCGGGATGGCCTTCGTACCGTCGGCCGTTGAAGGTGAACGCCAGCCGGCGATCCCGGTCGACCCGGCCGCCGGCGGAAAGGCGGTAGGAAGAGGCGTCAGCCCGACTCACTGTTCGCCTCCCCCGGCGGGTCCTCGCCCATCCTGTAGCTGGCCTCGATGCGGTTGGTGGCGGTGTCGCGGACCACGTTGAACCACCGCCGGCAGCCGGCGGCATGGACCCACCGTTCCAGGTACCGGCCGCGGGTGTTCTTGCGCATGAACAGGTAGTCGGCCCACTCCTCGTCACTCAGCGAGGCCGGATCGAGCGGCCGGGCGATGTGCGCCTCGCCGCCGTATTTGAACTCCGTCTCGTCGCGGTCGCCGCACCAGGGGCAGGGGATCAACAGCATGGCGGCGCTTTCAGTGGGCCACCGCGGCGGCGCCGTGCTCGTCGATTAGCGCGCCGGTGGTGAACCGTTCCAGACAGAAGGGTTCGTTCAGCGGGTGCGGGCGATCCTGGGCGATGGTGTAGGCGAAGACCCACGCCGAGCCCGGCGTGGCCTTGAACCCGCCGGTGCCCCAGCCGCCGTTGATGTAAAACCCTTCGAGTGGCGTCCTGGAGATGATTGGGCTGGCATCGGGGCAGACGTCCACGGTACCCGCCCACTGCCGCAGCATGCGCAGCCGGCTGAAGATGGGAAACAACTGCACCAGCGCCGCCAGCTGCTCCTCGATGATCGGCAGGGAGCCGCGCGCGGCATAGCCGTTGTAGGCGTCGATGCCGGCGCCGATGACCAACTCGCCCTTGTCCGACTGGGAGACGTAAACGTGCACCTGATTGGACATCACCACGCAGTCGATGATCGGCTTGATGGGCTCCGACACCAGCGCCTGCAACGGATGGCTCTGGATCGGCAGGCGCAGGCCGGCCATGTCCGCCAGCACGCTGGTGTGGGCGGCGACGACGATGCCCACCTTGCCAGCGCGGATGGTGCCGCGGGTGGTTTCCACGCCGGTCACACGGTCGCCCTCGCGCAGCAATCCGGTGACCTCGCAGTTCTCGATGATGTCCACGCCGCGGGCGTCTGCCGCCCGCGCGAACCCCCAGGTGAGGGCATCGTGGCGCGCCGTGCCGCCGCGCCGTTGTAGCGAGGCGCCGAGCACCGGATAGCGGGCGTCCGGCGAGGTGTTGAGGATCGGGCAGAAGGCCTTGGCCTGCTCGGCGCTGAGGAACTCGGAATCGATGCCGTTGAGGCGGATGGCGGCGACGCGGCGCTGCAACTCGCGCAGGTCGTGCAGCGTGTGCGCCAGGTTCATGACCCCGCGCTGGCTCAGCATCACGTTGAAGTTCAGGTCCTTCGACAGGCCCTCGAACAGTTGCAGCGACTTCTCGTAGAGGTGCGCGCTCTCGTCCCACAGGTAGTTGGAGCGCACGATGGTGGTGTTGCGACCCGTATTGCCGAGGCCGATGGGACCCTTGTCCAGCACCGCCACGTTGGTGATGCCGTGCTCCTTCGCCAGGTAGTAGGCGGTGCCCAGCCCGTGGCCGCCGCCGCCGACGATCACCACGTCGTAGGCGTCCTTCGGATCGGGGCTTCGCCACGCCGGCGGCCATCGGCGGTGGCCGTCGAGGGCGTTCCTCGCCAGGCTGAGGATCGAGTAGCGCTTCATGTCAATGCGGGCGGCGGGAGCGGCTCAGTTCGGCAGGTTCGGTCGGACATGGTTGGACCACATGGATAAGCCGTGCACGGGCGAAGTCAAACAATGGAATCCGGCATCGACGCCTTGCGCTCGGCGATGAAGGCTTGCAGGGCCTGATCGGTGCCGGGGTCGATCTCCGGTGCCTCGTAGCTGTGCAGCATTTCCTTCCACAATTTGTTGGCCCGCTGGTAGGCGTCCAGGCTGCCTTCCGCCTCCCACTGCTCGACGGAGTTGTTGTCGGCGATGGTGGAGCGATAGAAGGCCGATTCGAAGTACAGCTGGGTGTGGGCGGAGCCGAGGAAGTGGGAGCCGGGACCCACCTCGCGGATAGCTTCCATGGCCTGCGACATCTCCGAGAGGTCGATGCCCTCGGCGACGATCTGCATCATGCCGAGCTGGTCGGCGTCCATGACGAACTTCTCGTAGCTGGAGCAGAGGCCGCCCTCCAGCCAGCCCGCCGCGTGGAGCACAAAGTTCACCCCGGCGAGCAGCGACGGCAGCAGCGTATTGGCGCTTTCGTAGGCGGCCTGGGCGTCCGGGGTTTTCGAGGCGGTGAGCGAGCCGCCGGTGCGGAACGGTACGCCGACGCGGCGCGCCAGCTGCGCCGCCGCGGTCAGCATCAGCGTCGATTCGGGCGATCCGAACGTCGGTGCGCCCGACTGCATGGAGATGGAGCTGACGAAGGTGCCGAACACCACCGGTGCCCCCGGCCGCACGAGCTGCGTCAACGCCATGCCCGCCAGCGCCTCCGCCAGCAGTTGCGCCAGCGTGCCGGCGGCGGTCACCGGGCTCATCGCTCCGGCGAGGATGAACGGCGAGATCACGCAGCCCTGATTGGCGGCGGCGTAGGTGCGCAGCGCGCCGAGCATCGCCGCGTCGTAGACCAACGGGGCATTGGAGTTGATCAGGCTGAGCAGCACGCAGTTGTCGTCGACGAAGTTGCGGCCGAACACGATTTCCGCCATGCGCACCGTGTCGGCGGCACGCTCGGGTGCCGTCACCGCCCCCATGAACGGTTTGTCCGAATACCGGATATGGCTGTAGACCATGTCTAGGTGGCGCTTGTTCACCGGCAGGTCCACGGGCTCGCACACGGTGCCGCCCGAGTGGTGGATCACCGGCTCCAGATAGGCCAGCTTCACTAGGTTGCGGAAATCCTCGATGGTGGCGTAGCGCCGGCCGCCGTCCAGGTCGCGCACGAAGGGTGGTCCGTACACCGGCGCGAACACCGTGGAATCGCCGCCCACTTGGACGCTGCGCGCCGGGTTACGGGCGTGCTGCACAAACTGGGATGGCGCCGTCTTGAGCAGCGAGCGCGCCAGCCCGCGCGGCACGTGCACGCGCTGTCCGTCGATGTCGGCGCCGGCCTCGCGCCACAGGCTCAGGGCGTCCGGATCGTCGCGGAATTCGATGCCGATCTCTTCGAGGATGGTGTCGGCGTTGGCCTCGATCATCTCCAGGCCCTCACTGGTCAACACCTCGGTCAGCGGGATCTTGCGGGTGATGAACGGTGCCTTGGCGACCTTGCGTTCCTGGCGCGCGGCGCGGCGCGCCTCGCGGCCCCGCCGCCCGGAGCGGGCTTCACGCATGTTCATAACCGTCCTCCCCGCCTTCCGGCGCTCGAACCGTGGTTCGGCATGCTTCCGGTATAGCGTCGATCGCCGCCGGCAACTGCTCAGGGTGCGTCAAATCGTTGTCCGTGCGCGTCGCGTCGCGGCGCCCCTTGGCGCGCCTGCGTCGTCAACGGTCGCATCCTCGACAGATCGGCGGCGCGCCGGGCGTAATGATGGAATGATGCCGCGGCCGTCCGCGCGGTTTGATCATGGATGCCGCGGGCCGGGGTTGGGTGCCAGGGGATCGGGCCAGGAAATCAGGCCAGGGGATCAGGCCAGGGGATCAGGGGAGAAGGCGATGAAGACGCAGGCGCGGGTGGTGGTGATCGGCGGCGGCGTGGTAGGCGTCGGCACGCTCTATCACCTCACCAAGAAGGGCTGGTCGGACGTGGTGCTCATCGAGCGCAAGGAGCTGACCTCGGGCTCCACGTGGCATGCCGCCGGCCTCCTGCCGCTGTTCAACATGAGCTACTCGGTGGGGCAGATCCACAAATACTCCGTCGCCCTCTACCAGAAGCTGGAGGAGGAAACCGGCCAGGACGTGGGCTTCCGCAACGTCACCAACATCCGGCTGGCGATGAATCGGGACCGCATGGACGAGTATCATCAGTACGCCGCCACCGCCCGGACCATCGGCGTCGACGTCCGCTTCATCACTCCCGACGAGGTGAAGGAGCTCTGGCCCTTGTGCAACACCGAGGGCATCGTCGGTGCCATCGTCCATCCCGAGGACGGCTACATCCAGCCGGCGGATCTAACCCAGGCGCTGGCCCGCGGCGCCCGCAATCGCGGCGCGGAGATCTATCGCAACACCACGGTGACCGGCATCGAACAGACGGCGAGCGGCGAGTGGCTGGTGAAGACCGACAAGGGCGACATCACCTGCGAGCACGTGGTCAGCGCCACCGGCAACTTCGTCCGTCAAACCGGTGCCATGGTGGGCCTGGATATTCCCGTGATCCCGGTGGAGCACCAGTTCATCGTCACCGAGCCGCACCCGGCGATTCAGGAACGCCAAGCCAAAGGCCTGCCGGAGATGGGCGTGCTGCGCGAGTCCGACGGCTCTTGGTACATGCGCGAGGAAGCAGGCGGGCTGCTGCTCGGCCCCTACGAGCGCGGCGCACCCTGCTGCTACGTGGACGGCCCCGACGCGAATGCCGAGTACGAGCTGTTCCAGGAGGACCTGGACCGCCTGTCGCCACACATCGAAGCAGCCATCAACCGGGTGCCCATCTTCGGCGAGGTGGGCGTCAAGGAAGTCTACAACGGCGCCATCGCCTACACGCCGGACGGCAGCCCCATCATCGGCCCGGTCTGGGGATTGCGGAATTTCTGGCTGAACGAGGGCCACAGCTTCGGCATCACCGCCGCCGGCGGTGCCGGCTGGCAGCTCGCCGAGTGGATCGTCGAGGGCGAGCCCACCGTCGACATGCTTGGCGTCGAGCCGCGGCGCTTCGGTGATTACGCCACCAAGGCGTACCTCCAACGGAAGAACGAGGAAGCGTACCGCAACGTCTTCACCATCCACTATCCGGACGAGGAGCGCGCCGACGCCCGGCCTCTGCGCACCACGCCGTGCTATGACCGGATGAAGGCGAAGGGTGCCGTCTTTGGCCAGAAGTTCGGCTGGGAGCGGCCCAACTGGTTCGCGCCCGAGGGCATGTCGCAGGAAGACCACTGGTCGTTCCGTCGCTCCAAATGGTTCGAGCCGGTGGGGGCGGAGTGCCTGAATGTCCACAAGAACGTGGGCATCCTCGACATGACCGCCTTCGCCAAAAGCCGGGTTTCAGGTCCCGGGGCGGAGGCGTTCCTCGACTATCTGGTGGCCAACCGGCTGCCGAAAAAGATCGGCCGCGTCGGCCTCTGCCATGCGCTCAACAGCAACGGTGGCGTGCATTCGGAGTTCACCATCATGCGCGAGGCCGAGGACTCGTTCTATCTGGTCTCGGCCGGCGCCTTCCAGCGCCTCGACCACGACTATCTGACCAAGCGCATGCCCACCGACGGCAGCGTCCGCTTCGACAACCTCACCAATCAGGTGGGCGTCCTGGTGGTGGCCGGTCCCAAGGCGCGGGAGCTGATGCAACGGGTCTCGGTGGCGGATTTCTCCAACGCCGCGTTCCCCTGGCTCTCCGGTCGCGACATCGAGGTGGGCCTGGCGCCGTGCCGGGCCCTGCGCGTCAACTTCGTCGGCGAAGTCGGCTGGGAGCTGCATCATCCGCTGGAGTACCAGAATCACATCTTCGATGCGCTGTTCGACGCCGGTGAGGATCTGGGCCTGAAACCCTTCGGCATCCGCGCCATGGACTCGCTGCGGGTGGAGAAGTCCTACCGGATGATCGGCACCGAGATGTCCATCGAGTACGCGGCCTACGAGTCAGGTCTGGACCGCTTCGTGCATCCGGAGAAGGGCGCCTTTCTCGGTCGCGACCGCCTGTTGGCATGGCGCGACCGCGGGTTCACCAACGCCTTCGTGACCCTCGACGTCTCCGGCGTCACCGACGCCGATGCGCTGGGCAACAACCCGATCTTCGCCGATGGCGATCTGGTGGGACGGGCCACCGGCGGCAACTACGGCTGGCGGCTGGGGAAATCCCTGGCTCTGGCCATGGTCCGCCCCGACCTAAGCGATGTGGGCACCGCGCTCGAGATCGAGATCCTGGGCGAGCGTTACTCGGCGACGGTGGTGCCCGAGTCCCCGTTCGATCCGGAGAACCAGCGTCTGAGAGCCGACGGCACCCGCTGAAACAACTGAGCTGAAACAATTGAAAAGGACGACCTGAAACCCGGACATCGGACTGAAACACGGTTCTGGCAGGTTCAAGCCCAACGAAAGCGCGCTCAAGCGCAAATAACGAGCCCCGTAACGGGGCATCAACAGGGAGCCAACGTCGTGAGCCGGTTGAGCCGCTATGTCTTCGCCGTTGTCCGTCGGCTGGGCTTCGAGCCTCGGCGGAGAGTCCAGATCATCGTCCCGATGCCGCGAACGTATCTGTAAGGCGGCTTCGCCGAACCGTCCTTTCCGTAACTCAGGATGTGCCGCCGGCGTGCAACTTCAGCGCCGCGGTGATCGCGGCGTGGGTCGGCGTCGGCACGCCCGCCGCGCGGCCGATGCGCACCACGGTGCCCGACAGCCAAGCCAGTTCCAGCCGCCTTCCTTCCGACAGGTCATGCAGCATCGACGAACCGGCCTCGGCGGCAAGCGTATCCAAGGTTTTCATATGCCGATCGACGATGGCGTTGGGCAGGCACACGCCCTGGCTGCGGGCCACGGCGACCGCCTCGTCCACGGCGTCGTGGAACATGTCGCGGGTGTCGGGGTCGCTGCGGATCGGGCCCACGGGCAGGCGGAGCAGCGTGGTAACGCCGCTGAGCGCGGTGAGAAAGGTGAATTTGGCCCAGATCGCCCCGCAGATGTCGTCGCTGATGGCGGCGTCGATGCCGGCCCGCTCGCAGGCGCCGACAAACGCCTCGACCCGTGGCGTCCGGCGACCGTCGAACTCGCCGAACACCAGCTTCGCCAGCGTCCCGGCGTGGGCGATGACGCCGGGTTCGGCGATGGTCGCCTGAATGTAGGCGGTGCCGCCGAACACCCGGTCGGCCCCGACTACCGGTTCCAGCTCGCTGGCCGCGGTGACGCCATTCTGCAGCGAGACAACGGCGGTGTCCGGACCCAGCATCGGCCGGCAGCCCGCCGCCGCGGCGTCGGTGTCGTAGAGCTTGACCGAGATGATGACCAGGTCCGCCGGACCGGCGTCCGCCGGATTGTCGAACACCGACACCGGGTCCAGGTGAAGGTCGCCGAGAGCGCTGCGAACCCGAAGGCCACCTTGCCGCAACGCTTCCAGATGCCGTCCGCGGGCGACAAATCGCACGTCCTCACCGGCAGCAGCCAGGCGCCCACCGAAATAACCACCCACGCCGCCGGTGCCGAACACCGCGATCCTCAAGACACGCCCCCCGCAGACATTGTTACCCAGCACTATGGCCGGTTGCGCCCGGAACCGCCAGTCCCCAAGGCCGGCCGGGATTGATTCGTCGGCCGGATCATGTATATATCGAAATGATATATATCCAGTCGATATATAAATTCGTCGCGGGTCCGTCGAACGAAGCGATGTTTCGGTTTCGGCGGAAGGCGTGATCGGAAGATACCAAATGGCCCTGGAACGGGCGGGGAGACGTCGACAATGGATGCCAAAACGCTATGCCTTGGGGTGCTGACGTTGGGCGATGCCACCGGATACGAGATCAAGAAGCACGTCGAGGAAGGGCCGTTCGCCCATTTCCATGCCGCCGGCTTCGGCTCGATCTATCCGGCGCTCAACGGGCTGCACCGCGACGGCTTGGTGCTGTGCACCGAGCTGGCGCAGGAGGGACGGCCGGACAAGAAGGTCTACAGCATCACCGCCGCCGGCCGCGCGGCCTTTCGCCGCGCCCTGCACAAGCGGCCGCTTCAGGACGCCTTCCGCTCCGAATCCACCTTCATCATGTTTTTCGGCCACCTGGTGGATCAACAACACCTGACGCACGTGTTCGAGGACTATCTCGACGACTACCGCACCAAGATGGAGCGGATGCGGGAGGTGGATCTCAGCAACTCGCCGCCGAGCCGCCGGTTCGTGCATGGTTTCGGCATGGCCGTCTATCAAGCCTGCGCCGACTATCTGGCGGAGCACCGGGCACTGCTACTGGGCGACGACGACGAGCCCGAAGCGCCCGTGGATCGGCACGAGGCGAGCGCCGCCGAGTAGGCGGCCAACCGTAGGAACTCCCCCATGCGACGCTCCTTCATCATCGCCCTTGTGATCGCCCTGGTCATCGCCGGCTGGCTGGCCTCCGGCCTGCTGCCGGAAGACGAGGCGCCGCCGCCCACCGCCCAGTCGGAAGAGGTGCCGGTGCCTTCGGTCCGGGTCCGCACGCTCACTGCTCAGGACCACGTGGGCATCCGCAAGCTATTCGGCCGCACGGAACCGGACCGGTCGGTCAGCCTTCGCGCCCAGACCGTTGGCAGGGTGGGGGAACGCGCGGCCGTGGAAGGCCTGCGAGTGGAGGAAGAGGATCTGATCGTCCGCCTGGAAATGGACGACCGCCGGTCGCGCCTGCGCGAGGCGGAAGCCCTGGTGGAGCAGCGGCGCATCGCCTACGAGGCGGCGAAGTCACTGTCGAAGCGCGAGTTCCACTCGAAGGTGAAGCTGGCTGAGGAGCTGGCGCTGCTGGAAGCGGCGCGGGCACGGCTGGAGGCCATCCGCCTCGACATGGAATGGACGGAGGTTCGCGCCCCCTTCGACGGTGTCGTGCAGGACCTGATGGTTTACGAGGGCGACTACCTGGAGGTCGGTGACGAGATCGCCCACGTCGTGGACCTGGACCCCATCATCGTGGTGGGCGAGATCGCCGAACGGGACGTGGCCGCTGTCAACGTCGGCGATACGGCGCAGGTCAGCATGGTCAACGGGCAACAGGCCGTCGGCACCATCCGTTACGTTTCCCGCGTGGCTGACGAGACCACGCGCACCTTCCGCATCGAGGTAGCGGTGGACAATCCCGACGGCGCCATCGGCGCTGGGCTCACCGTGGATCTGCGCCTGCCGCTGGGCCGCGCGCGCCCCCACCTGGTTTCCCCGGCGGTGCTGGCGCTGGACGATGCCGGGCGGCTCGGCGTCAAGGTGGTGGGGGCCGACGATCGGGTGGAGTTCGCGCCCATCAAGCTCCTGGACGACACGCCGGAAGGCATGTGGATCGGCGGCCTGCCGGAAACCGCACGGCTGATCACCGTCGGCCAGGAATTCGTCCGTGAGGGCGAGCAGGTGGTGCCGGTGCCCGAAGCCCAGGCCGCCCGACCGGGCGACGACAGGCCCTCCTGATGCCGGCCGTACCGATGAAAGCGCTATCAAGATGTCCATAATCGACGCCGCGCTGAGCCGTTCGCGCACGGTCATGGCGACGCTGGTGCTGGTGCTGATGGCCGGCACCTTTGCCTTCATGGAGATCGCCAAGGAGGCGGAGCCGGACATCAACATCCCCATCATCTACGTCTCGCTGGTGCATGAGGGAATCTCGCCGGAGGACGCTGAGCGGCTGCTCATCTGCCACATGGAGGTGGAGCTGCGGTCCATCGAGGGCGTCAAGGAGATACGCGCCAAGGGCTTCGAGGGCGGCGCCTACTTGGTGCTGGAGTTCGATGCCGGATTCGACGCCGACCAGGCGTTGCTCGATGTGCGCGAGCAGGTGGACATCGGTAAGCCCGAACTGCCGGAGGATACCGAGGAGCCGGTCATCAGCGAGGTCAACTTCAGCCTGTTCCCGGTGCTGGTGGTGATCCTGTCCGGCAACGTGCCGGAGCGCACGCTGCTGCGGCTGTCCCGCGACCTGCGCGACAGCATCGAGGGCATCTCCAGCGTGCTGCAGGCGGAGATCGCCGGCGACCGCGAGGAACTGGTGGAGGTGCTGATCGACCCGGTGAAGGTGGAGAGCTACGGCCTGTCGCCGCAGGACGCCATCGACATCGTCCAGAACAGCAACATGCTGATCGCCGCCGGCGCCCAGGACACCGGCCGCGGTCGGTTCTCGGTGAAGGTCCCCGGCCTTTTCGAAACCACTGCCGACATCCGCAACCTGCCGATCCGAGTCTCCGGCGACGCCGTGGTGACGCTGTCCAATATCGCCGAGATCCGCCGGTCATTCAAAGATCCGGAAGGCTTCGCCCGGGTTGGCGGCCGCCCCGCCATCGCGCTGGAGGTTTCCAAGCGCACCGGCGAGAACATCATCGAAACCGTCGATCGCGTGCGCGAGGTGGTCGCCGAGGAACGCGCCGCCTGGCCGGAGGGGCTGCGCGACGCGGTGGTGGTGTCCTACGTGCAGGACAAGTCGAACGACATCCGCACCATGCTCAACGACCTGCAGAACAGCGTTCTCTTCGCCGTCATCCTGGTGATGGTGGTGGTGGTGGCGGCGCTGGGCGTGCGCAGCGCCGGCCTGGTGGGCATCGCCATCCCCGGCTCGTTCCTCACCGGTATCCTGGTACTGGCGGCGCTGGGCATGACCATCAACATTGTGGTGTTGTTCTCGCTGATCCTGGCGGTGGGTATGCTGGTGGACGGCGCCATCGTCGTCACCGAGCTTGCCGACCGCAAGATGGTGGAGGGCGTGTCGCGGCGCCAGGCTTACGCGTTGGCCGCCAAGCGCATGGCGTGGCCCATCATCGCCTCCACAGCGACGACGCTGGCGGCGTTCCTGCCGCTGGTGTTCTGGCCCGGCGTCGTCGGTGAGTTCATGAAGTTCTTGCCCATCACCGTGCTGGCGACGCTGTCGGCGTCGCTGCTCATGGCTCTGGTGTTCGTGCCGACGCTAGGCTCGTTCGTCGGCAAGCCGGGGGCCGCCGACCCCGCGACCATGCGCAACCTAGCCGGCGGCGAGACCGGTGACGTGTCGCAGATGTCTGGCTTTACCGGCTGGTATACGCGGTTGCTGGATCGCGCGCTGCGCCATCCAGTGAAGATCCTGCTGGTGGCGGTGGCGCTGCTGATCGGCGTGCAGGTCACCTACGCCAACTTCGGTAAAGGTATCGAGTTCTTCCCCGACGTGGAACCGGAGGTGGCGATCCTGCAGGTGCGGGCGCGCGGCAACCTGTCGGTGTTCGAGAAAGATGCCCTGCTGGCCGAGGTGGGGAACCGCATCCTTGATATGGACGAGTTCGAATCCGTGTATACCCGGACGGGGACGCCGGAACGCAGCGAGGAAGCCGAGGACATTATCGGTACCATCACCGTGGAGTTCGTCGATTGGGAACTCAGGCGGCCGGCGAAAGCCATCCTCGACGAGGTCTTGGAGCGGACGTCTGGGCTGGCCGGCGTGTTCGTCGACCCCCGCGAGCAGGAGGCCGGTCCGCCGGTAGGCAAGCCTGTGCAAGTGGAGCTTGCCTCGCGGTTCCCGGATGCGCTGCCCGCCGCCATCGGGACCGTCCGGTCGGCGATGGAAAACCTGGGCGGCCTCGTGAACATCGAGGACAGCCGGCCACTGCCCGGCATCGAATGGGAAGTGCGCGTGGACCGCGCCCAGGCGGCGAAGTTCGGGGTGGACGTTAACCAGCTCGGCCGCGCCGTGCAAATGGTCACCACCGGAATCAAGGTGGGCGAGTACCGGCCCGACGATACGGATGACGAGATCGATATCCGGGTCCGCTATCCCACCGAGTACCGCACCATCGAGACGCTGGACCATATCCGCATCAACAGCGAGATGGGCAACGTGCCCATCGGCAACTTCGTCGAACGGACGCCGCAGCCGAAGGTGGGGTCGGTAAACCGCACCGATTCGAGGCGGGTGATGACCGTCAAGGCCGACGTGGCCCCCGGCGTATTGGCCGACGACCGGGTGCAGGCGTTGCAGGCCAAACTGCGGGAGATCGGCATGGACCCGCGGGTGAGCATCCGTTTCAAGGGCGAGGACGAGGAACAGCGCAAGGCGGAGGCGTTCCTCAGCAAGGCTTTCGTTGTCGCGCTGTTTATCATGGGCATCATCCTGGTGACCCAGTTCAACAGCTTCTATTCGGCGTTCCTGATCCTCTCCGCGGTGGTGATGTCCACCATCGGCGTGTTCATCGGCCTGCTGGTGACCGGGCAGCCATTCGGTATCGTCATGGGCGGTATCGGGATCATCGCGCTGGCCGGGATCGTGGTGAACAACAACATCGTGCTCATCGATACCTTCGACCGGTTGCGCCAGAACACCCGTTCGGCGCGTGAGGCCATCCTGCGCACCGGCGCGCAACGTTTGAGGCCGGTGATGCTCACCACCATCACCACGGTGCTGGGCCTTTTGCCGCTGGTGTTCCAGGTGAACATCGACTTTCTCGCCCGCCACATCACCGTGGGGGCGCCGGCCACCCAGTGGTGGTCACAGCTTGCCACCGCCATCGTCTTCGGCCTGGTGTTTGCGACCGTGCTGACCCTGGTGGTGACGCCCTCGGCGCTGATGTTCCGGGCCAACGTCAGCGAGTGGCGCCACCGGCGCCGCGCCCGGCGGCTGGCGGTGGTGGATTCTGCGGAGGCCGCCGAGTAGCTCGATTAACCGGGCGCTGCGCGTCCGTCGTCGACAGTGGGCCCGTCGGTTGGCTGTTCCGCCCGCTGCCGTTCCCGGTGGTTTCGGTACGCGCGCGCTCTGAGCGGTATGGAGACCACGTAGGCCAAGGCCGTCAGCGACAGGGTCAGCCACGGCACGCTCACCAGGAAGGCGAGGTAGAGACCGATGCCCAGCATCCACGGCAGGACGTAGGCCTGGGTGATGCGGACCTTCTTGAACGACCACGTGCGCAGGCGGCTCACCAGAAGTCCTGCCACCACCAGCATGGTCAGCCCCACCACACCCGGCGATCGCAGGCTGTCCACTCCGATCTGGAACCACAGCACCATGGGCAGCAAGATCAGCCCCGCACCGGCGGGCGTGGGCACGCCGACAAAGAAATTTCGCTCCCACGCCGGATCGTCGGCGGGCTCGTCCAGGTCGGCGTTGAACCGGGCCAGCCGCAACGCGCAGGCAATGCAGTAAAGCAACACCGGCGACCAGCCGAAGCGTCCTACGTCCTCCAGTGCCCACAGATAGAGAACCAGCGCCGGTGCAACGCCGAAGCAGAGGAAATCGGACAGCGAATCCAGCTCAGCGCCGAACTTGGTGGCGCCCTTGAGGATGCGGGCGATGCGGCCGTCGAGGCCGTCGAGGATCCCCGCGGCGATGATCGACATCACCGCCAGCTCCCACCGCTCGGTGAGCGCGAAGCGGATCGAGCTGAGTCCCGCCGACAACGCCAGTAGGGTCAGCACGTTGGGGATCATCCGATTGATGTGAAACCCCTTCAGGCGTTGGCGGGTGTTCATGGGTTCGGGGTCCTTCGCGGTCAGTCGCCTGGCTCGTCGCTGGTCGGAGCGTTGACGAACGCGGCCAGCACGGTTTCGCCGGCTATCGTCCGCTCGCCAACGGCGACGCGCGGCTCCGCCCCATCAGGCAGATAGACGTCCACGCGGCTGCCGAAGCGGATGATGCCGAAGCGGCTCCCGGCGGAGACCGTCAGCCCTTCGGTCAGATCGCAGCGGATGCGTCGGGCGATCAGCCCGGCGATCTGCACCATCACCGTGCGCGTTCCGTCCAGGCCCTCGATCAGCACGCTCTGCCGTTCGTTGGCCTCGCTCGCTTTGTCCAGCGAGGCATTGATGAACTGGCCGGGGCGGTAGGCGAGGCGTCGCACGGTGCCGTCCACGGGAATACGGTTCACATGCACGTCGAGAACACTCATGAACACGGAAATCCGGGTCCGTTCGTGGTCGCCGGCGTTCAGTTCCGGCGGCGGCGCGGCGCTAGCGATGGCCTGGACCACGCCGTCGGCGGGGCTCAGCAGCACCTTCCCGTCGGCGGGTGGCGTGCGGTCCGGATCACGGAAGAACAGGGCCACGGCCACGGTGGCGACGGCGCCCACGAGGCCAAGCAGCGGATCGATCAACGCCAGCCCGGCGGTAACGGCGGCGGCGATGCCGACAAACGGCCAGCCGGCGCTGTGAATGGGGATGCGGAAACCGGACATAAATCGGATCACCTAGTCATGCGGCTGGCGAGCGGTCCCGCAAGTATCGGTGCGGGTGGCCGTTGTGCAAGGCGGCCATGATCAATTGGTTGCCGGCAGGGCGAATACCTGGCCGGGATAGATCAGGTCGGGATCGCGGATTTGATCGGCGTTGGCCTCGTAGATCACCGCATAGGCCGGCCCCGATCCGTAGGTGCGGCGCGCGATACGCCACAGGCTGTTGCCCGGCTGGACGACGACGATACGTCCGGCCAGCGGTTCGTCCAGGGGTTCCGCCGGCGCGAACGGGGTGGCCACGCGGGCGACCACCTGGCCCGATGGGCTGGTCTGGTCCGCGCGCAGATTGTAGAGCCCCGATTCCAGCGTCGTCTCCGGCTCGAATACCCAGAATCCCTCGCTGTTGGCGATGACGTCGCCGAGCAGGCCGTCGTTCAGGTACAGGCGAACCGTGGCGCCCGCCGGCGCGTGCCCGCTCACAACGACCCGGCCCTTGGCGTCATAGTCGATAGCGTCGATGCCGAGCGGCGAGCCGGCGATCTCGGTTTCCGGCTTTTGCAGCACCACGGTGGGGCCGTCGCCGCTGCGTGGGACCTTCATTGCCAGGGCTTGCGACGGGCCGTCGGCTGCGCGTCCAGCCACGTCCTGGCCTTGTTGGGGCACCACCAGGACCACCACGTCCTCCGACTGAATGGCCGGTCCATCGTCCACATGCATGTCCAGCCCCAGGCGGCGCTGGCCCGGCGGCAAGGCCACGTCCGGCACGAATACCCATTCCCCACGCTCGTCAGCCTGGATCTCGCCGATCACCTCGTCCCCGTCCTTCAGCCGGATGGTGCTTCCCGGGACGGCGCGGCCGGCGAAAACCGCGTCACCGCGCGGATTGATGCGTACGATGTCGAAGGTCGGTGGCCGCGGCGGTGGTGGTGGGACCGGCGCTTGAACAACCGGCGCCGGGTCCGCCCCGTTAGCTCGCAGGGTCTCGTCCGGCTCGGGGTCGCTTGCGGGCGGCGCAAGGAAGTTCAGCCCGATGGCCAAGAGCACGACGACCAACCCGATCGCCGCGATGATCGCTGGCCGATTCACCTTGCCCACATCACCGAAACGCTGTTGTGAAAGCAGTAAACCAAAACCCTAGAACATTTTCCGATCTTGTTGAACCAGTTCTGAGCGTGGCCATTCGGTTTCGCGGCCGGTGGCCTTCAACGAGGATCGTGGGGCTGCGGGAGACCTTCCGATACCCTTGCTTGCTGCGCCAATGAACGCCGGAAGGCAGCCCATCGAATACGGCATCAACCGTTGCTCGAAGCGAACGTCGACCCGACAGCCAAATCCCCACAATGTTGCTGGCTGCCGCAATGAGAATGTCGGTAGATTTTATAACGCTGAAAGGGCGCCGTTTTCCTTAATTATGTTTTTTGGCTGAAAAGCTGAACTCCGGTTCATTGGCATATTTCTTGTTGTTTTGCGCGAAAGGGCCGACGGCATCGGTTGGCGTCGAGCTCATGTCGCACAACGATTTGAGGTTTAAGATGGTTAATCTATCCAACGCGGCCCTGCTCGACGCCGGGCTCAACACGAACGAACGAGAGTCATCCCCCAGGGTCCGCCGGTATCTCTTTGCCGGAATCGGCGCAATCCTCGTCGGCGCCTTTTCGGGCATGAACGCCCATGCCGAACCGATCATTCAGGGCGCGGGCGACAACTTCATCGCCTTCGAGGCCGAGGTCGGAACCATTACCGATCCGGACGGCGATGGCAGGACGTGGTTTGAGATCGTCGACGGTGCCGCCAGCGGCAACGCCGCCCTTCAGGCGGCCCAGTCGGGGGCCACGGCGACCAACGAGGGCCTCGTCACCTACAAGCTGCTGTTCAGCGATCCCGGTGACTACCAGCTGTTCTTCCGCCAGCGGAACAACAACAACGGCGGCAGCGACTCGCTGTGGATCCCCGAGGCCTCCGACGGGATCTCAGCACCCCTGACGAAAGCGAGGGCACGCAGAGCCTGACGTATGTCTGGCACGACGCCCAGGCCCAGGGCCGATACACCATCGGCGCCGGCGACGTGGGGAACATCCTGACGTTCTCCCTCGGCGTTCGCGAGCGCAATTTCGTCGTCGACCGGATCGTTCTGTGGGATCGGAACAACGGCAACGATCCGTTCCCGTCGGATCTCAACGATTTCGACGCACTCCCGAACTCTCGGATTCCGGAACCCGGCACGCTGGCCCTGTTCGGCCTCGGCTTCGCCGGTCTCGGCCTGATGCGTCGGCGCACCAAGACTGCCTGAATCCACCCCAGCGTTCCTCTCGACGAACGGCGGTCCTTCTGGACCGCCGTTTTCTTGTCCGCCGGGTCACGGCGCGGGATGGGCCACCACCTCGACGCGGATCTGTACCCGGTCGCCCACCACGCCGTCGGTGGCCCACTGGCCCTGGCCGACGCCGAAGTCGGTGCGCGAGATGTCCACCGTCCCGGCCATGCGGGCCACCTGCCGGCCGCCTTCGTCGCCGAACTCCACGGTGAAGCGCAGCCTTACGGTCCGCGTTTCGCCGCGTAGGGTCAGCGTCGCCTCGGCTTCGAAGCGGCCGTTGCCCAGCCCCCGGATGGTCGTGGTCTCGAAGGACGCCTCGGGATGCTCCGCCGCATGCAGCCAATCGGGGCCACGGGCCGCCTGGTCGCGCTCGGCGTTGCCGGTGTCGATGCTGGCGGCGTCAATACGGACGCGGGCGTAGCTGGCAACCAGGTTGTCGGGATCGAAGGCGATGTCGGCGGTGAAGGCGCCGAACCGTCCTTCGAAGGCGGCGCCGAGTTGGGTCCCCTCGAAGGTAATGCGGCTGGCTTCCGGGTCCGCCTGCCAGCGTGCCGGGGCGTCGGCCGCGGCGGCGGCTCCCGACGCAAGTGCCGCGATGACCAGCACCCCCGCGCCGACGCCGGTTCGGCCGCGCCAGCCGGGCAGCATCCGCCGCAGCGTGTCGTCACCCAGCATCACGTGATGGCGCACCGCGCCGACGACGTGCAGCGCCACCAGCAGGCCGAGCGCCACGGCCAGCCAGCCGTGCGTCGCCTTCAGCGTCTTCTCCAGGGCGGGATCGGGGCCGATCAGATCGGGCAGGGTGAACAGACCGAAGACGCTGACGGAGAAGTTGGCCGCGGAGGACATCAACCAGCCGGTGATGGGCATGGCGATCAGCACGCCATAGAGGGCGGCATGGACGCTCCGCGCCAGCGCGGTCTCCCAAGGCCGCATCGGGCCGGCCGGGCCCGGCGGCGGATCAACCCACCGCCAGGCGAGGCGCAACAGAGTGAAGGCAAGGACCGCGATGCCGAAGGATTTGTGGAGGCCGTAGAGCTCCAGCTTGCGGACGCCGAGCGGCATGTCGGCCATGATCACGCCGACGATGGCCATGCCGGCTACCAGAACCACGGTGATCCAGTGAAACGCCTTCGCCGGGATACCCCAGCGATTGCGGTCGTTGCGCCAAACGAGTTCCACGACCGCCCGCTCCCGGCGTGCCCCGCTACTGGCGCACGCCCTCCACCTCCAGCACGATCTCCACGTCGTCGCCGATGGCCGGCACGCCGTAGGTCATGCCGAAGTCCGAGCGCTTGATGGACCCGCGCGCCGAAAAGCCGGCCACGTAGCTGCCGTTGATGGGGTGAACGCCCGCCTTGTTGAAGGTGACGTCAAGGGTAACGGGCTTGGCGACGCCCAGCATGGTCAGGGTACCGGTGATCTGCCCGGTGTTGTCGCCGGTGCGCTCGATGCCCGAGCTGACGAAGGTCATGGTGGGGAACTTGTCCACGTTGAAGAAGTCCGCCGACCGCAGGTGCTTGTCGAGGCCCTCGTGGTCGGTATCGACGCTCGCCGTGTCGATGGTCACCTCGGTGGAAGAGCCGCCCACGTTCTCGGAGTCGAAGGTGAACCCGCCGTCGAAGGTGCGGAACTCACCCTGCATCCGCGAGAAGCCGAGGTGGCTGACGAAGAACAGGACATTGGTGTGCGCCGTGTCGAACACGTAGCGCTCGGCCTCGGCCGCTGCGCTCCCCATCCAGCCCAGCATCGTTGAGGCGGTCGTCGTCGCGGCGACGACCCCCATGATCGCTAATCTGCGCATTCGCCAGTCCCCTTGACCATCGCCTCCAGCAGGCTATCGCCGCATAGGTGCGGATGCGGCGGGCGGCTGTCAACGGGCGCTCGACCGACTGTCACAAACGCACGGTAAAGTGAATGGATTGAATGGAAAGCGGCTTCCCTCGCGGGCTGTCTCTTGACGGAACCGCGCCGCCCCTCGACTCTCCCGCGGAACCAACCGGAATCCTGCCATGCGAAACGACGCGACACCGAAACCGGATAAGGCGGACCCGACGATCCGGGTGTGGGACCCGCCCACACGCGTGTTTCATTGGGCGCTGGTGATCCTGGTGGTGGTGAGCGTGATCACCGGCAACGTCGGCGGCCTCGACGAGATGGAGCTGCACAAGCTGTCCGGTTACGCCATTCTGGCGCTGGTGCTGTTCCGGATGGTTTGGGGCGTGATCGGCAGTCCCCGGTCGCGGTTCGCCGACTTTGTCCGCGGTCCCAGGGCCGTCTTCGCCTACGCGGTCGGACTGATGCGCCCCGGTTACCGCGGCACCCTCGGCCATAACCCACTGGGCGGCTGGTCGGTGATGGCCCTGTTGGCGCTGTTGCTGGTGCAGGCCGGCACCGGGCTGTTCGCCAACGACGACATCTTCACCGAAGGGCCGCTGGCCGGAAAGGTGTCCAAGTCCACCAGCGACTGGCTGACGGAGATCCACGAGCTCAACAGCACGCTGCTGCTGATCCTCATTGGCGTGCACGTCTCCGCCGTGCTGTTCTACCTGCTGGTCAAGCGCGAGAACCTGATCCGGCCGATGTTCACCGGCCGCAAGGCGGCGGACGCGGAGCACGCGCCCTCCGCAGACGCCCCGTTCGCCCATCCGCTGCGCGCCGCGGTGATCCTCGCCGCGGCGGCGGCGGTGTGGCTGCTGGTTCGGTAGCCTGTTAGCGCTATTTCTTCTTGCGGAAGTCGTCGTGGCAGCCTTTGCACGACTTGCCGAGCGCGCCCAGGGCCGCCGGCACGGCGGACGGGCCCTCGGCAGCGGCCTTGGCCAGGCCGGCGGCGGCGGTCTGAAACTCCGCGACCGCGGCCTTGAACTCATCCGGCTTGTCCCACACCGCGGGCAGGGTGCCCGAGTCGCCCACCGAGCCCTCCGGGAAAATCCGCGGCACGATCTGCGACAGGTCCGCCAGAGCGTCGGCGTGGACCTTGGCGTCGTCGGTGAAGGGCACCTGCCGCTTGACGATAGCCGCCACGGCACCGGTGTGGCCGCCGATGGCCTTCATGACTGCTTGGCGATGCTTGATGGCGCCTTCGTCGGCGCTGGCGGCGCCGGCGATCAGCATGACGGCGGTGGCGGCGGTGACGATCGATGCGCGAGGGGTGACTCTCATCGTCGGTTTCCTCATTCCCGTGTGAAACCATAGTGGCGGCCCGTTCCGCGCGGGAAGCGTGCGCGACGCCCTATCCCGAGTCAATTACCGAAACGCTGTTCGCCGCCTGCCATCTCACCTATCCTCCCTGGTGCTTGCTGAATATCGACAAGACGAGAGGCGTGTCCACGTGGCGGACGTTCGCTCCCTCTGCGTGCTGTGCGGATCGCGGCCCGGCAACGATCCGGCCTTTGCCGACGCGGCCCTCCGGCTCGGCGCCCTGATGGTGGAGCGCGGCGTGCGCCTGGTCTACGGCGGCGGCTCCATCGGCCTGATGGGCACGGTGGCCGACGCGGTGCTGGACGCCGGCGGCGAGGTGGTGGGGGTGATCCCCGATTTCCTGCTGCGTTACGAGGTGGGCCATCGGCAGCTCACCGAGCTGGTGATCACCGACAGCATGCACGACCGCAAGCGGCAGATGTTCGAGATGGCGGACGGGTTCGTGGTGCTGCCGGGCGGCCTGGGGACCCTGGACGAGGCCTTCGAGATCATCACATGGAAGCAGCTTCGCCTGCACGATGCTCCCATCGTGGTGTTGGACGTGGGCGGCTACTGGGCGCCGTTGCGGGCGATGGTGGACGCTGTGATCGCCGGCGAATTCGCCCATCCTGCGGTCGCCGAGCTGTTCACCATGGTGCAGACGCCGGAGGAGGTATTTCCGGCCCTTGCCGCGGCGCCGACGCCCCAAGCCGAGGTGCTGACCAGCCACCTTTAAGCACCCGAACTTGCCAAAACCCGTCCCGGAAACTACCTTGCGGCGGTCCGCGCGATGTCTGTCGCCTGCCGCGGGGCACACCCCGGCGGACATCCAATTCGGACACCGCTGGAGGGGACGGACACCATGGCCAAGATCAGGGTGAAAACGCCCGTCGTCGAGCTCGACGGCGACGAGATGACGCGCATTATCTGGGCGTTCATTAAGGAGAAGCTGATTCTCCCGTACCTGGATATCGACCTGAAATACTACGACCTCGGCATCGAAAGCCGCGACGCCACGGACGACCAGATCACCATCGACTCGGCCGAGGCCATCAAGCAGTACGGCGTCGGCGTCAAGTGCGCCACCATCACCCCGGACGAGGCGCGGGTGGAGGAGTTCGGCCTGAAGAAGATGTGGCGGTCGCCCAACGGCACCATCCGCAACATCATCGGCGGCACCGTATTCCGCCAGCCGATCATCTGCGACAACGTGCCGCGGCTAGTGCCCGGCTGGACCAAACCCATCGTCATCGGCCGTCACGCCCTCGGCGACCAGTACCGGGCGACGGACTTCGTGGTTCCCGGCGCCGGCACGCTGACCATCTCCTGGAAGCCCGACAACGGCGGCGCGCCCATCGAGCACGAGGTGTTCGACTTTCCCGGCGGCGGCGTGGCCATGGCCATGTACAACCTGGATGAGTCCATCCGCGGCTTCGCCCGGTCGTGCTTCAACTACGGACTGGACCTCGGCTGGCCGGTCTACATGTCCACCAAGAACACCATCCTCAAGGCCTATGACGGCCGCTTCAAGGACCTGTTCCAGGAGGTATTCGACGCCGAGTTCAAGGGCCGCTTCGACGCCAAGGGCATCACCTACGAGCACCGGCTGATCGACGACATGGTGGCGGCGGCGCTGAAGTGGGAGGGCGGCTTTGTCTGGGCGTGCAAGAACTACGACGGCGACGTGCAGTCCGATGCCGTGGCCCAGGGCTTCGGCTCGCTGGGGCTGATGACCTCAGTGCTGATGACGCCTGACGGCCACACCGTGGAGGCCGAAGCGGCCCACGGCACCGTCACCCGCCACTACCGCATGCACCAGCAGGGCAAGGAGACCTCCACCAACCCCATCGCCTCCATCTTCGCGTGGACCCGGGGCCTGGTCTACCGCGCCCGCTTCGACGATACGCCGGAGTTGGAGCGGTTTGCCCTCGATCTTGAGGAGGTGTGCGTGGAGACGGTGGAAAGTGGTTTCATGACCAAGGACCTGGCGATCCTCATCGGTCCGGACCAGGCATGGATGACCACCCAACAGTTCCTCGCCAAATTGGACGAGAACCTGCAGAAGAAGCGGAGCGGTTCATAGGCGTTCGGCGACCGCCGCTTGACGGCGCGGGCGCCGATCCGTAAAACGCCGGGCGAGGAGGGGGCCCTTGCGGCCCCCTGTCGCTTCGCGATCACGCGATGGCGGCGAAACGGAGAGCAAGAGGAGCGAGACCATGGCGAGGCGCTGCAGCCTGACCGGTAAGGGCGTGCAAACCGGCAACAACGTCAGCCATGCGCACAACAAGACGCGTCGGCGCTATCTGCCCAATATCCAGGCCACGTCTTTGTACAGCGAGGCCCTGGACACCATGGTGCGGATGCGCATCAGCACCTATGCGATCCGCTCCGTCGAACACAAGGGTGGCCTGGACGCGTTCCTGCTGGATGCCAAGGATGCCACCCTGTCGCCGGAACTGCGGCGACTGAAGAAGCGCATTCGTGCCGTCCGCGGCGCCGCTGCGCAGACGGCCTGACCTCGGGCCTGTATCTTTCTCGATCTCGAGATGGTTCGGCGCCGGCACCTGACGCGGTTGGGTGCGGCGGCGCTTTTGGCCACCTGTCTGTCCGGCGCGCCGGCCGCCGTCGCCGCTCCCTGCGATGATCCCGATGATCCGGCGCGTGTCACCGGGGGTGCCGAGTGCCTGGTGGTACACACTTACGGCAACGCCGGATCGGGCGCGCCGACACTGGTGGTGTTCATCCACGGCGACGGCACCCGCGGCGGTGCCTCCGACTACCTGGGTGGGATCGCCAAAGCCGTGGCCGGCGACGGCGTAGTCTCCGTGGTGTTGATCCGGCCGGGGTATTTCGATGCCAACCGCACCACCTCCACAGGCCTCAGCTATCGTAGGGAAGGCGACGGCTACCGCCCGCACGTGGTGGACGCCGTTGCCGGTGCGGTGGGTGCATTAAAGGCACGCCATGGTGCTGGAAGGGTGGTTCTCGTGGGCCATTCGGGCGGTGCGGCCATCGCCGGGGTTATCCTCGGCCGTCATGCCGGTCTCGCCGACGGCGCGGTGCTGGTGGCGTGCCCGTGCGACGTGACGCGCTGGCGCCAGATGCGGGGCAAGCGGGCGTGGCCCAACAGCCTGTCGCCGTACGCGTTCGCCGAAGCGGTCCCCGCAGGAGCGCCAGTTATCGCTGTGACCGGGGCGGCTGACACCCATACCCGCGCGGAGCTTGCCAGGGACTACGTCAGCGTCCTGATGGAACGGGGCATCGAGGCATCGTTCGTGGAAGCCGCCGACACCGGGCACAGCCGAATGGTCCGTACCGATGCCTTCGGCGACGCGGTCCGCCGCGTGACCGCCGGCAACTAAACTAGCCCGGATTTCTTACCAGGATCGGGTTCCACGCGGCCTCGTCGGCCGGACAGGGCAGGAGAAAGGCGCAGCGCGATGTGGGTACATCGGGCAAGCCGTTCGACACACCCTGTCGGGCCGAGGTGGCCGCCCTGAGGGTCGCGGTCCGGCGGCCGCCCGCGGCGTCGCGGCGCTCGAACGATGTCCCTGCATCGCTCTTCGCGCCGCTCCTGGCGGATCACCACGCCGGGCCCGCGACGTGGACTTCGACCCTGGTGAGAAATCCGAGCTAACGCTACTCCACTAGCTCGAACATCAACAGCAGGGTTCGCTGGACCAGGTTGTAGTTGTCGTCCGACAGCAGATACACCAGCACCGTACCGTCGGCTGCCTGCCGCACCGCCAGCCCTTCCATATTGTCCACCGCCAGCGGCTCTTGGATCTCGGCGATCTTCACGGGGGCCAAACGGTTGCCGGCCTTGAGGTCCGCTGCGGCGACCCGGCGCAACCGAGCACCGACCGGCGGAAAACGCCGTTCGAGGACCAGCAGATCACCGTTCGGCAGGGTCGCGGCATCGGTGGGCTGATAGCCGCCGTCCACGGGATAAGCCAGGGCCGACCATACCCCCGCCTGGCCGATCCAACCGAGCACTCCGCCGGCGACCTTGAGGCTCTCGGTCAATGCGACGAACCGCCCGTCCGGCAGCCGCGCTAGCGCCTCGATCCCGCCATTTTGCGGCGCCCGATTCAGCATCGGCGGCGGGTCCTGCGGCAGCGGCGCGCCGCCGTCCGCCGGATAGAACCACAATCGATGGTGGTACTCGAAGGCCACCAGCACGCCGTCATCCTGTTGGCCGTTGCGGAGGACGGCCATCGCCTCCGCGTCGCTCCACTTGGAGCCACCGATGAGCCGACCGTCGAGACCGACCAACTCTACCAACGATCCGCCATTCACACCCACCAGGCGACCGTCCGCATCGTGCATCAGGTTGGCCCGCAGAAGATAACCGCGGTCCGAGAGGGCCTCGAGCGTTCGCCCGTCCGCCGATATGTGCAATGCCGAGAACCCGCCGAACCGTCGATCGTCGGCGCGCAGGACCAACCCACCCTTGAACCGCAAGGCGCCCACCGTGTCCCGCTGTCGGTCGAAGGGGTGCAGCGACAGCGGTCGGCTGTCCACCGTGTGCGATCCGTTGCCGGCCGTGGCGTTGGGCGGCGTACCGATACAGCCGACCGCGGCCGTCAACCCGGCGACGGCAAACGTCAGGAAGAGGATGCGACGCACTTTCATCAAGGCACGAGAAGGCTACATAGCTCTGCAGGTCAATATGGCTCCCAATCCCATCGATACCATGGGTTTGGTGGACGGGATATGAACGCCAGCCATGGAGGAAGCCCAATGCTGCAAACCATCAGCCGACGAGACGTCATGCGCGGTCTGGCCGCGGGTGTGCCGCTGGCCGCCATTCTTGCCAATCCGGCGCTGGCTCGAGCGGCGGCCGATACCCAGGAGGACGCGAAGCTGTCGCGGTCGCGGACGCTGGAGTTCTATCGCGCGAACTTGATCTGACGCCGGCCTACACCCGGTCCTTGATCAGCTTCGCCACCTGCTCCGGCGATTCGTCGAAGCGCACGCCGACGGCGTTGCCCTCGGTCCAGACAACGGTGCCGCGGAACTCGCCGAGGACGCCGATCCGCAAGGTGACGGCGCTGTCGACGGCCATGGCGCGGTCGACAAGCACGTGCACGCCGCTGATGGAAACGTTCTGGATTCGGCAATCCAGGACGTAGCTGTCGAACTCGGAGACACCGGACAGCGATCCCGTCCACATGACCGGGTAACGCGGATAGGCCCGCCGTTCACCGTTGCCGGTGCTCATGGGCGCACTCTCCAGAGGGGGAACAACACCGGTACCCTTATCCGTTGTGTCGACTCATTTGTCCAGTGCGCCCCGTCACAACCGGAACCCGAAACAAACGGCTAGTGTCCCGACCCCGAAGTTCGACGCAATTTGGGGCGACGCTTTTCGAACTTCGGGTTCAAGTGGACACTAGATAACTTATTGATTCTAGTGTGGTTAACGGATCGGAAGTTCGTCCCGGTGTCGGCCATACACATCGTACGAACTTCCGATCCACCACACTAGTGGTGTCAGCGTGGCCGCCCGGCGACACGTCCGGTGGCGGCCGGCGGTCGTGAGCCGCTCCGCACGTTCGGGTCGTTGTCGAACAGCTCCGCCAGGTTCTGCATCATCGTACCGCCCAGCTCTTCGGCATCCAGCAGCGTGACCGCCCGCCGGTAGTAGCGCGTCACATCGTGGCCGATGCCGATGGCGGTCAACTCCACCGGCGATCGGGCCTCGATCCAGCCGATGACGTCGCGGAGGTGGCGCTCCAGGTAGTTGCCGGGGTTGGCCGACAGCGTGGCGTCATCCACCGGCGCACCGTCGGAGATCACCATCAGGATGCGCCGCTGCTCGGCGCGGCCCAGCAGCCGCGTGTGCGCCCAGAGCAGGGCTTCGCCGTCGATGTCCTCCTTCAACAAGCCTTCGCGCAACATCAGTCCGAGATTGCGGCGGGCGCGCCGCCACGGTTGGTCGGCGTCCTTGTAGATGATGTGCCGCAGGTCGTTGAGCCGCCCAGGGTTCTTCGGCTTGCCGTCGGCAACCCACCGCTCGCGGGCGTTGCCGCCCTTCCACGCCCGGGTGGTGAACCCGAGGATCTCCACCTTCACGCCGCACCGCTCCAGCGTGCGGGCAAGGATATCGGCGCTCATCGCCGCCACCGTGATCGGCCGGCCGCGCATGGAGCCCGAGTTGTCGATCAGCAGCGTGACCACCGTGTCGCGGAAGTCGGTTTCCTTTTCCATCTTGAAGCTAAGCGGGTGCAAGGGGTCGACCACAACCCGCGCCAGGCGCCCGGAATCCAGAAGCCCTTCCTCGAGGTCGAAGTCCCAGGACCGGGTCTGCTTGGCCATCAGTCGGCGTTGCAGGCGATTGGCCAACCGTGACACCACGCCTTCCAGATTGGCGAGCTGCTGGTCCAGCTGCTGACGCAGGCGGGTGATTTCCTCCGTGTCGCAGAGGGCGGCGGCGTCCGTCACTTCGTCGAAGCTGTTGGTGTACGGGTGGTACAACGGCCCGTCCATGTTCGACAGGCTGGACTGATCGTTGCGCCGCGGCGAGGGTCCGGCCGGCGCATCGTCGCCAGCGCCGGGCGCCAGGTCGCCCTCGGCCAGAGCCTCCGGATGGTCGTCGCCGTCTTCCGCCGCCGCTCCCGCGTCGGTGGCCAGCGCCGCCTCGCCGCCGCTGTCGGTCCCGCCGGTCCGCGGCTGCTCGCCGTCGCTGCTTTCCTCGGACTCCGACTCGTCCTCGTCCTCGGGTTCGTCGTCCTGCAGCGACGGATCGTCGTCGTCGATCAGGCCCAAGGCGTGGATCAGCGCCGCCGTGGTCTCGGCGAAAGCGCTTTGATCGGCCATGGAGCGGGCGAGCTTCGTCAACTGAGGGCCACATCGGGATTCAATGGCCTCGCGCCAGGCCTCCATCAGCCCTGCCGCCGAGGGGGGCGCGGGGGCGCCGGTCAATCGTTCGCGGACCAGCAGCGCGACGGCGTCGGCCACCGTCGCTGGGTTGGGTTCCGTGGTCTCCGCGTAGCCCTTGGCCTGACAGGTGTGGTCGATCAACGCCTCGACGTTGGCGGCGATGCCCGCCATGCTCACGCTGCCCAGCGCCTGGATGCGGGTTTGCTCGACGACGTTGAAGACCTGCCGGGCCTCGAAGCCGATGGGCATCCGCTTGCGGTGCAACCGGGCATCGTGGAAACGGACGGACAAGGCCATGGTGTCCGCCGCGCCCCGCAATCGCGCCAGCTCGTCCGCACCGATTGTCTGACTGGGCGTTGGCAAGCGGACGCGCTCGCCCCGTACGTCGGCCCCACCGGGGGCGAAGGACACCGCCACGTCGTCGGTCTCGGACACGGCCCTGACGGCAGCGGCCGTCACCCGCTTCACCAGCGTGGGCCGATCCTCATTGTAGGTCATGGTGCGACACCGATCGTCCGGCCGGCCGGCGGGTCACCGAAGGCTGACGCGGACCGCCGACTCGGGCAGGTCTTCGCCGAAGCAGCGCTGGAAGTACTCCGCCACCACCGGCCGTTCCACCTCGTCGCACTTGTTAAGGAACGTGAGACGGAAGGCGATGCCCAGATCGCCGAAAATCTGCGCGTTCTCCGCCCAGGTGATGACAGTACGCGGCGACATGACGGTGGAGATGTCACCGTTGATGAAACCGCGGCGGGTCAACTCGGCCAGGGACACCATGGCCGTCACCGCCTCACGGCCCTCCTGCGTGGCGTATTGGGGAACCTTGGCCAGCACGATTTCCATCTCGTCGTCGCGCGGCAGGTAATTGAGGGTGGCGACGATGTTCCAGCGGTCCATCTGCCCCTGGTTGATCTGCTGCGTGCCGTGATACAGGCCGGTGGTATCGCCCAGACCGATGGTATTGGTGGTGGCGAACAGGCGGAAGAACCGGTGCGGTCGCATAACCCGGTTCTGGTCCAGCAGCGTCAGCCGCCCTTCCACCTCCAGCACCCGCTGGATCACGAACATCACATCCGGCCGGCCGGCGTCATATTCGTCGAACACCAACGCTGTCGGATGCTGCAACGCCCACGGCAGCATCCCTTCCCGGAACTCGGTCACCTGCTGGCCGTCGCGCAGCACGATGGCATCGCGGCCAACCAGATCGATGCGGCTGATGTGGCTATCCAAGTTGACGCGGATGCACGGCCAGTTCAGGCGTGCCGCTACCTGCTCGATGTGGGTGGACTTGCCGGTGCCATGATACCCCTGGATCAGGACGCGGCGGTTGTGCGCGAAACCGGCGAGGATCGCCAACGTGGTGTCGTGGTCGAAGCGATAGCTCTCGTCCACCTCCGGCGCATGGTCGTCGGCGACGCTGAACGCCGGCACCTCCATGTCGCTGTCGATACCGAACGTCTGGCGCACGGAAACAGTGATGTCCGGCGCGTCCAGCGGCAGACTGCCCGAGCGTGGCTCGGTGGTTGCGATCCCAGTCATGTCAATTCAATCCCGTGGTGTCATTTGGGGTGGCGGCGCGGCGCTGTCGCCGCTCCCGCTGTCATGGCGCCAGGCTTTCCATCACCGTCCGGTAGGCTTGGCTGATTTCCTTGAACCTCTCCTCCGAGGCCTTGTCCCCCCCATTTGCGTCGGGATGGTGGATTTTGACCAACTGCTTATAGCGGGCCTTGACCATTGCCACCGTTACCGGCGGCGTCAGCTCCAAGACGCCCATGGCTTGTTCCGCGGGCGTCGCGGCGGCGGGCGCCCGGGTTGCCGCGTCGTCGTCGCCGAAAATACCGTACGGGTCGCGGATGCGGGGCCCCTCCGCCCCCGACCGTCGGCCACGGTCCGTCGCTCCGGCACCGCGCGAGCCGTGCTGCCAGGTCGGGCGTCGCCAGATGGTATCGCGACGAACATCGGCTTCCACCTCGGCTTCCGACATGCCGGCGTAATAGTTCCAAGACGCGTTGTATTGCCGCACGTGTTCGAGACAGAACCAGCGATACCGCTCCAACGCATCGGGTGAGCGCGGCGCCCGGAAATCGCCGGTTTTGTCGCACCCCGGCCACTCGCAGGCGTGCACCATCTGCGCGGGCGCTTCTGCCGTCCCGTCGTCCGAGGACGTCCACCGATCTCTGACCTTGGCCATGGCCGATACTATGGTGATTCGGGCCTTTGGAGGCAACCTAAACACCGGCAAACCCCCGGCAGTGGCGACGGATCTTGACCTCGAGTCGCCACCGGGCGACGGTGTCGGCGCCAGAGAGGGAGATGAATGTCATGGGCATGGGCGCGGCCATCGAAAGCAAGCTGACGGCGGCCCTGTCGCCGTCCCGCATGACCGTGATCGATGAGTCCCACCGCCATGCCGGCCATGCCGGCGCCCGGCCGGAAGGCGAGTCGCACTATCGCGTGGAAATCGTTTCCGCCGCCTTCGCCGGCTGCTCGCGGGTCGATCGTCAACGAATGGTCTATGCTGCGCTGGCCGAGGAGTTCGCCGCGGGCCTGCACGCCCTGGCGCTCACCACCCGCACCCCCGAGGAAGACGGGGAATAGGCTTTCTCGCGCCGTCTTCAGGTTAATTCTGTTCCCGTTCGTCGTCGCCGGTGTAGAACGCCGGCCATTGGCGCTTGACGATGGGGCTGTCGCTGGCCAACGTGTGGCAGGAGTTCAGCATTTGCGGCCGCGATGCACCGTCGGTAGCTTCGCGGCGGGCGCGGGCCGGGGCGACCGTCTGGAACGCCGTGGTGGTCATCGGGCCCAGCAGCAGGTCCACCAGGTGGGTGCATCCCGCCGCGCCACCCAGCCGTTGCAACACCGCCCGGCGCCAGCCGGAGCCGATGCTGAGCCCAACGAGATCGGCGAAACGCGGCGTCACGTCGCCGCAGATGGTGAACGGTCCGGCTTCGGTAGCGGCCTCCACCGCCCGCACCGTAAGCGAGTCGTCGATGGTGAGCTTGAGCCGCATAAAGTGGATCGGCTCGCCGCTGTTGATGCCTTCGCGGTCGTGGTTGTCGAAAGAATAGGTCTTGGTGTCCTCCAGCGTCCCTTCCACGTCCCACAGACCGTCCTTTCGCCGATAGCCGCGGCAGCGGATCTCGCGCGTGTGGATCAGGTCGCGGGGCGCCGGTCGGCTCAGCGGCATAGGGAACTCCTGTCCATCTCGGGCGTCCGTTCAGCCGGCGCCGGCGGTCTTGCCCTCTTCATCTGGTTGCGGCGGCGTTACGCGCAAGGAGGTGATCTGGTGCCGGTGGCGCCGCAGGATTTCGAATCGAAAGCCGTGGAACAGGAACGTTTGGCCAACGTCCGGAATACGGCGCGATTCATGCAGGACAAGTCCGGCGATGGTTGAGGCTTCCTCGTCCGGCAGGCCCCAGTCGAACTCACGGTTCAGGTCGCGAATGGTCACCGATCCCTGCACCACGTAGCCGCCGTCCGGCTGACGGACGACGCCGGGGACGGCGACGTCGTGCTCGTCGGCGATGTCGCCGACGATCTCTTCCAGGATGTCCTCCAGGGTGACGATTCCCATCCACGTTCCGTACTCGTCCACCACCAGGGCGAAATGCTCGCGGCGACGGCGGAACTCCTGCAACTGATCCAGCAGCGAGGTGGAATCGGGGACGAACCACGGCGCCGCCGCCAGCGATACCACGTCGACCCCCTCCGGGTTCCACGCATGGGCGCGGACGCCGCGCAGCAGATCCTTGGCGTGGACGACGCCCACCAGGTTGTCGGGTTCGCCGCGCCACAATGGGATGCGGGTGAAGGGACTCTCCAAAGCCTGTTCCACCACCACGTCTGCCGGCTCGTCGGCGTCGATGGTGGTCACCCGGCGACGGTGGGTCATGATCTCTCCCACCTGGACCTCGGACAGATCGAGCACGCTGCGCAGCATGGCCCGCTCGTCCTTGACTGCGCGTCCCTCAGTGGCATGCAGGCTGATGGCGCCGCGCAATTCCTCCGCCGTGGCTTCGTTGGCCGGTTGGCCGGGTTCGGCACCGAATAACCGCAGCACCCCGGTCACCAGCGCCTGGACGGCGACCGTGATCGGCGACAACAGCGAAACCACAACCCGGATGATCGGCGCGACCCCCAACGCAACCCGATTGGCGTCGCGGATCGCGTAGGTTTTCGGCAACACCTCGGCGAAGATCAGCACCAGCAGCGTCATCGACAACGTGGCGTAGACCACACCGGCCTCGCCGAAGAGGGCGATGAGCACGCTCGTCGCCAGCGCCGACGCCAGGATATTGACCAAGTTGTTGCCCAGCAGGATGGCGCCGATCAGGCGATCCTGATGTTCGTGCAGGCGGTTGACGATCCTGGCGCGATGATCGCCGTTCTGATCCAGTTGATGCATCAGCGGCCTCGACGCTGCCGTGAGCGCCGTCTCCGAACCGGAGAAGAACGCCGAGAGCACCAACAGAATGATGATGGCACACGCGGTTACCAGCATGCTTCGACCTCGAATTGTGGCCCGGACCGGAAGGTAAGGCTTCCCGGGGCGGGCGGAGACTCCCTACTCAGTGACGATTCAGGCGCATGGCTCAGGCGGACGATTGGCGTTGCGGGGTCTTCAACCCTTCGACGACTTTGTCGAGGAAGGCGGCGACGTCGGCTGTCGGCACGCCGTGGCTGACGAACGCGCGGCCGATTCCGCGGGCCAGGATGAAGGTCAGGCCGCCGTCGCGGACTTTTTTGTCGCGCGACATGTGGTCGGCAAGCGCGGCGGCGGACCAGGGCCGTCCACCCACATCGCTCACATCCGTCGGCAGTCCTACCGCCGTCAGGTGCCGGCGGACACGCTCGGCATCGGCGGGCGGGCAGAGACCCTGACTGGCCGAAAAGGCGAAGGCCATCACCATGCCGATGGCCACCGCCTCGCCATGCAGCAGCGTGTCGGAGAACCCGGTCTCCGCCTCCAGCGCGTGGCCGAAGGTGTGCCCCAGGTTGAGCAGTGCTCGGTCGCCCCTCTCGCGCTCGTCACGGCCGACGATGGCCGCCTTGGCCGCACAGCTGGTGATCACCGCTCGGCGGCGGGCGGCGCGATGGCCGTCGATGACCGCCCGGCCGTTGTCTTCCAGCCAGGCGAAAAAGGACTCGTCGGCGATCAATCCGTACTTAGCCACCTCGGCGTAGCCGGCGCGCACCTGCCGGGGATCCAGGGTGTCCAGCACGCCCACGTCGGCGACCACCAGCCGCGGCTGATGGAACAGGCCCACCAGATTCTTGCCCTGCCGGGTGTTGATGCCGGTCTTGCCGCCCACCGCGCTGTCCACCTGCGCCAACAAGGTGGTGGGCACCTGGATGTAATCCAGGCCGCGCAGCAGGATGCCGGCGGCGAAACCCGCTATGTCACCGACGACGCCGCCGCCCAACGCGATGACGGTGGTCTGGCGCTCGATCCGGGCCTCCAGCAGGCGCTCGGCGAGGTTATTGAGGTGGTCGAAGTCCTTGGTGGCCTCGCCGGCCGGCAACACCACCGGCATCGCCGCGACGCCCGCCGACTCCAACGCAGCCACCGCCGGCTCCAGATACAGCGCCGCCACGGTGGTATCGGTCACGACGGCGACGCGCGGCTGCCGGACCACCGGCCGCACCAGGTCGCCCAGGGCGCCGATGAGATCGTCACCGACGACGATGTCGTACGCCCGTTCACCGAGATCGACCCGCAGACGCTCCGCTCCGCCGTCGGTGCGGCCCGGATTGGTCATGACGTCCTCACCTTGATTCTCACGACGACTGAGTGACCCCGGGCCGGTCGCCGTCCACCGTGTGGTTGTGGGCGAAGCGACGAAGCGATTGCACCACCTTGTCCACCGTTGCTTCCGGCGGCTCGAATCCGGTGTCGACGATGGCGTCGGCAAGGCCGTAGACGGGGTAACGCTCGGCCATCAGCCGTGCCAGCGTCTGCCGACGATCGGTTCCGGCCAGCAGCGGCCGACCGCCGCGGCGTCCGGTGCGTTCCACCAGCACATCGAGCTCCGCGCGCAGCCATATGGAAATACCTCGGTTGGCCACACGCTGACGGGTCTGTGGATCCATAAAGGCACCGCCGCCGGTGGCGAGAACCTGCGGGGGACCGTCAAGTAGGCGGGCAATGACGCGCCATTCGCCTTCGCGGAAAGCCGGCTCGCCCAGCGTCTCGAAGATCTCCGGGATTGTGCAGCCCGCCGCGGCGGCAATCTCGTCATCGGCATCGACGAATGGGAGGCCCAGGCGTTTCCCGAGGCGTTGGCCGATTTTTGTCTTGCCTGCCCCCATCAAACCGATCAGCACCACCGATCGACTCAGCGTTAACTCTTCAGCGGTGTCCATGTGGTGTCGTTCGGTATCACGCGACCCTCCGGCGGCGTTGAAACTGTGCGCCGCCGCCGATACACTGTCGCCCAGTCGCCATATTCGGAACCTAGCATATCCGTAAACGCCTGTCGTCATGCCGCTGTGAAGGACCGAATCGGGGCCCTGGATGCTTCGTCGTCCGGGAACGGAAGGGTGCAACGCGCGGCCGGCATCGCTGTTACGGAACCTGTTCGTGCCGAAGAGAACGATCTACCGGACATCGACGCGTAACACGGCGGGCGGCATGAAATCCTTCTCTCGACTGGTGTTCATGCTGTTGGTCCTGGTGCTCGTGGGCGGCGCCATCTTTCTCGCGACCTGGGATATTCCCCCTCCCATCGAACGCGTCGAAAAGGTCTTGCCTGATGACCGCTTCCCCCCGTTGAAACCGTACGTCGACTCCTCGCTGGGGGTCGATGGATGGTGGTGTTGATATCGGCCCTCGTCCTGGCCGTCCCGGCCCTGGCCGCCGATAATCCCGTGTCTGCCGCGGACGACAGTGGCACCACGACGCCCGGCGTCGAGAACGACACGGCGACGACCACGTCCATCGCCATCGTTGAGCCGCAGGCGGGACCGGAACCGCCGGTCATCGAGGTGAATATCCTGGGCGAGGTCGATCCAGACTCGGCCGGCGCCTTGACTCCTGCCGAAGGTGGTTTCGGGATCGACATGTGGCGCGGCACGCCGCGCGCCGTGGTGGACCGTTTGCTGCCGCGCCTGCCCTTGGGTGCGCCGTCGCCGGCGATGCACGCGTTGATGCGGCGCTTACTGTTGTCCATCGCTACGGTGCCCGAAGGTGACGGCGAACGCGGTGCCCTCCTGGCGCAGCGGGCACGGCTGCTGGTGGCATTGGGGGATCTTGACGGGGTGGCCCGCCTGGTCGCGGCGACACCTGCTCCGGCTCGCCAGGGCAATCTGCTGCACATTGACGCCGACGCGCGACTGCTGGCCAACGACTATACCCGTGCCTGTGCCCTGGCCTCGTCGAATGTCGGCGAGGAGCCAATGATGTACTGGCAGAAGACCTTGGTGTTGTGCCAAGCCCTGGCCGGCCGGCATGCGGAGGCGTCGCTCGGGCTGGCGCTGCTACGCGAGCTTGGCGAGGACGACGCCGCCTATTTCCGGCTGGTGGAGGCGCTGGGCCGTGGCGGCGACGGCGACATGGATAGCGCCGCCGTGTCCCAGCCACTCCATTTGGCGATGGCCAGGGCGGCGCAGGTGCGGTTGACCGACGATATCGCCGGTGTGCGGGAACCGGGCCTGCTGAAGGCAATCGCGGTGAGCCCAAACGCCACACCAATGGTTCGTCTGGAAGCCGCGGAACGCGCCGTAGGCACCGGCACGTTGCCGGCGGCGACCTTGAGCGCGCTCTACGCGGCGGTGCCGTTCGACGAGGTGGCGCAGGATGACCTCGTTGCCCACGCCGAAAAGGTGGGCGGACCGGAAGGACGGGCGGCCTTGTATCAGGCGGCCTTGACCCGAACCGAGCCAATGGACCGAATCGACCTGATGCGTCGACTCCTGGCCTCCGGCCGCACTGACGGCCGGTACGCGACGGCGGCGAAGGGCATCGCCGATTTGGTGACCACCTTGTCGCCAACCGACGACGCGATGGCGTTCATCGCCGAAGCGGCGGGCGTGGCGCTGATGGACGGCCGTCGCGATGTCGTGCGGCAGTGGCGCGCGACGCTGGCGGTGGCGGCACCCAACGATCCGCAAGCCGCGAAGGCACTCGCCCGGACCGAGCCCCTGGCGATTCTAGCGGGCTTGACCGAACCCGTGGTCGATGCCGAGCCCGACGTCGACGACACCGCCACGGTCGAGTCCCCGACCAAGGACACCACGGCGGCCGTGTTGTCCGCGTGGTGGCGGGCGATCAGCGAAGACGAAGAGGATACGGCGGCGCGGGCGCGGGCTGCCCGGCTGTTCACCGTGTTCGAGGCCATGGGCCGGCCGGTCCCGGCAGAGCTTTGGGGCGGGTTGTTGGACGGCAGCATGCATCGCGAGGCCACGGTGGTGGATCCGGTGGTCTGGCACGGGCTCGAAAACGCCGCCGCCGGCGGCCGGGTCGGCGAGACGATGCTGATGTCACTCATCGCCTTGGACGACGCGGGGCCCGGCGGTGCCGACCCCATCGTCTTGCGCCGGGTTCTGGTTGGACTGCGATCCGTTGGGCTGGACGAAGCGGCGGCGGCCCTGGCGGTCGAGGCGCTGGCTGCGGCCGGAGTCTGAACGGCTGTGCCGACTGGCGGGCGCGGCGGCAGTTCGGCGCCGGCGCGCCACGTGGAGGCCTTTCTGGAGATGATGGTGGCGGAGCGCGGCGTGGCGGCGAATACGCTGGCCGCCTATCGGCGCGACCTGGATGATTTCGCCGCCCATGCGGTCGCGCGGGGAGTCGATCCGGCGGCCGCCGATCCTGCCGTGGTCCGCGACTATTTGGGCCGGCTGTCCGCCGCTGGCATGGCGCCCGCCACGACGGCGCGGCGGTTATCGGCGTTGCGCCAGTTCTTCCGCTTCCTATTCGCCGAGGGCGTGCGTGGGGACGACCCGACGGCGACTATCGACGGCCCGCGAAAGGCCGCTCCGTTGCCCAAGGTGCTCTCCGAGCAGGAGGTGGATGCGATGTTGGCCGCGGCCCGCGCGCGGCCGGGACGCGAGGGTTTGCGGCTCACCGCGCTCCTGGAACTCCTGTATGCCACCGGCCTTCGGGTCTCGGAGCTGGTGGCGTTGTCGGCATCGGCGGTGGCGCGTGACGGAGCGTTCCTCTACGTGCGGGGCAAAGGCAACAAGGAGCGGGTGGTGCCGCTGACCGGGGCCGCTGTAGCCGCCCTTCAGGCTTACGCCAAGGTGCGCGAGACTTTCGATCCGAGATCGGCACTGCGGTCCCCACCGTCGCGGTGGCTGTTCCCGTCGCGGGGACGCGGCGGCCACCTGACACGGGCACGGTTCGCGCAAATGCTCAAGGCGCTGGCGGTGGATGCCGGGCTCGACCCAACGCGGGTCTCGCCCCACGTGCTGCGCCATTCCTTCGCCAGCCACCTGCTGGCCGGCGGTGCCGATCTGCGCAGCTTGCAGCAGATGCTTGGCCACGCCGACATCGCCACCACGCAGATCTACACCCACGTGCTCGACAAGCGGCTCACCGAGCTGGTCCGTGACGTCCACCCCCTATCCGGCAGCCGACGGTCGTAACAAAGGCCAAAACGGCCCAGAGGCCGGATTTTCGGTGGAGCGGTGGTCAGGCCATCGTCTATACCCAAGCTGAGGGACGACAGACCCTAGGCCGGCGACTCCGGCGGCCAGCGCGTTCGAGGGGATCACACATGAGCTTCACCATCGTCGAGCCGCGGCGGGCGCGGCTGAACCGGTCGCAGCTCGCGGTGCCGGGCTCCAATCCGCGGTTCCTGGAAAAGGCCACCACCAGCGACGCCGACGTGATCATGTTCGACCTGGAGGACGCGGTCGCCCCCGACGACAAGGAGGCGGCGCGGCGCAACGTCATTGCGGCGTTGAACGACCTGGACTGGGGCGAACGCACGCTCTCGGTGCGCATCAATGGCCTGGATACGCACTACATGTACCGCGATGTGGTGGACGTGGTGGAGCAGGCGGGCGACCGGTTGGACCTGATGATGGTGCCGAAGATCGGGACGCCGGCTGACGTCTACGCCGTGGACATGCTGGTGACGCAGATCGAAACCGCCAAGGGGCGGAGCAAGCGCCTGGGCCTGGAAGTGCTGGTGGAATCGGCGCTGGGGATGCAGAACCTGCACGCCATTGCTGCCGCCAGCCCGCGCCTCGAATCGCTGCATTTCGGCTCCGGCGACTACGCGGCGTCCACCCGCGCCCGCACCACCACCATCGGCGGGCCACATCCCGGCTACCATGTGCTCGCCGACGCCGACGAGGCCGGCGAGCGCACCGTGCACTGGAACGACATGTGGCATTACGCCACGGCCCGAATGGTGGTGGCGGCGCGGGCCAACGGCCTGCGCCCAGTGGACGGCCCCTATGCTGACTTCCGCGACCCCGATGGGTTCCGCGCGGGTGCAAGCCGTGCGGCGGTCCTCGGCTGTGAGGGTAAGTGGGCCATCCATCCCTCGCAGGTGGCGCTGGCCAACGAGATGTTCAGCCCGTCCGAAGAGGAGGTATCGCGTGCCCGGCGCATCCTCGACGCCATGGCCGAGGCCCAGAGCCGCGGCGCCGGTGCCGTGGCCCTCGATGGTCGGATGATCGATATCGCCTCCATCAAGCAGGCGGAGGTGATGGTGCAGAAGGCCGACGCCATCGCCGGGCGCGGAACGTAAGGAAAAGCCAGCTCATGCCCCCCAACAGGCTGGCGGCGCAAGGGCGCCCGATCCAGAGCTTCCTCGACTTCGAGAAGCCCATCGCCGAACTCGAAGGCAAGATCGCCGAGCTACGCCATCTCACCGAAAGCGGCGGCGTCAACATCGCCGACGAGGTGGGGCGGCTGCAGACCAAGCTCGACCGGCTGCTGCGACAGACCTACGACCGACTGACCCCATGGCAAAAAACCCTGGTGGCGCGCCACGCCGACCGGCCACACACCGGCGACTACCTGGACCGGCTGGTGGAGGAGTGGGCGTCGCTGGCGGGCGACCGGGCGTTCGCCGAGGACCAGGCGATCATCGGCGGCATCGGACGATTTCGCGGCTATGCCGCCGTGGTGTTGGGCCATGAACGGGGCTCCGACACCGACAGCCGGTTGCGCCACAACTTCGGTATGGCGCGGCCGGAGGGCTACCGCAAGGCACAGCGGCTCATGCTGCTGGCGGAGCGGTTTCACCTTCCCGTGCTCACCTTCATCGATACACCGGGCGCCTATCCGGGCGTCGACGCCGAGGCGCGCGGCCAGGCGGAAGCTATCGCCCGCTCCATCGAAACGTGCCTTCAGATCCGTGTGCCGCTGATCAGCGTGGTCATCGGCGAGGGCGGTTCCGGGGGCGCCATTGCGCTGGCCACCGCCGATCGGGTGATGATGCTGGAGCACGCGGTTTACTCGGTGATCTCGCCCGAGGGCTGCGCCTCGATCCTGTGGCGCGATGCCGAGAAGGCGCAGCAGGCGGCCGAGGCGTTACGGCTCACCGCCCAGGACCTGCTTGGCCTGGGGGTGATCGACACGGTGATTCCGGAGCCGCTGGGCGGCGCTCACCGTGGTCGCGAAGCGATGATGGATGCCGTCGGCGACGCTGTGGAGCAGGCGCTGGGCCAACTTTCCGCCGCGGACGGCGGCGTCCTGCGCGCCCGCCGCCGCGAGAAGTTCCTGGCCATGGGCGCGGCTGAGACGGGATAAGAAGGTTCTCCGCGCGGCGGTGGGCAAGGTTCTTGATCCGCCACGACGTTCGGTTCATGAGGATGCGACGTGCCGGCCGGGACCCGGGCGCGTCGGTCTGGAGACGGCTGATCCGGTCCCCGACGGGAGGTGACGATGCGGCTCAAGGTGTTGGCGTTCGTGCTGGCCGGCGGCAGGGGCAATCGGCTGTTTCCGCTGACCCGCGAACGGGCGAAGCCGGCGGTGCCCTTCGGCGGCAAATACCGGATCGTCGATTTCGTGCTCAGCAACCTGATCAACTCCGGCATCTACTCCATCTACGTGCTGATTCAGTTCCGCAGCCAATCGTTGCTGCAGCACCTCACCGAAGGTTGGAAGTTTTCCGGCCCCATGTCGCGTCAGTTCATCATTCCGGTGCCGGCGCAGATGCGCTCAGCCGGGGAATCCTGGTATCGCGGCACCGCCGATGCGGTGGCACAGAACCTCAACCTAATTGAGCAGTCGGCGCCCGACATCGTGGTGGTGTTCGGTGCCGACCACGTCTACCGCATGAACATCCGCGACATGATCGAGTACCACGTGGCCAAGAACGCCGAGGTGTCGGTGGCCGCGCTGCCGGTGGACCGCCGCTTCTCTTCGGATTTCGGGGCGCTGGAGACCACACCCGACAACCGCATCGTCGGCTTCTACGAAAAGGAGGCGGACGCGCCCACCATTCCCGGCAACCCGGACCAGATCTTCGCCTCCATGGGCAACTACGTGTTTTCCACCGACGCCCTGGTGAAGGCCATGCGCCGGGACCTGGACGATCCCGACAGCTCCCACGATTTCGGCCACGACATCCTGCCGCGGCTGGCGGCGGCGGGCACCGCCTACGCCTACGATTTCAGCGCCAACCGCATCCCCGGCGATCCGCCCGAGAAGGCCGCCTATTGGCGCGACGTGGGCACCATCGACGCCTACTACGACGCCCACATGGACCTGCGCTCCATCGATCCGGATCTCAACCTCTACAACCGGGAATGGCCGCTCCGGACCGCCAGCTATTCCAATCCGCCGGCGAAGATCTCCTTCAACGACGAGGGCCGCCGCGGCGAGGCCATCGATTCGCTGATCTCCAGCGGCTGCATCATCACCGGCGCGCGGGTGCAGGATTCGGTGCTCGGACGCTTCGTCCGCGTGCACTCCTATTCGGAGATCGACGCCTGCGTGATCATGGAGAATTGCGAGATCGGCCGCCGGTCGAAGATCCGTCGCGCCATCCTGCAGAAGAACGCGCGGGTGCCGCCTGAGACCGTCATCGGCTACGACCTGGAGTCGGACCGCCAGCGGTACCACGTGACCGAAAGCGGCATCGTGGTGGTGGAAGGCCCACGCTCGTCCATCAACATCGGCGAGGTGGCGGTGGGCGACTCTTTCGTCGGCTAGGGGCCTACGCCGCTATTTCCGAAGGCAGACGCCGCATCGCGCCGCCGTTAGCCAAACCGCAACTTCGTCGGGATAAACGAGTGGGGCTGCCATACCGACGGTTATCCCTATGCCCGACATCGTCCACTGCACCACGTGCCAGGAAGAGACATACGCCGGCCTGCCCGTGTGCCCCCACTGCGGCGCGGCGACGGTGCCGCGGCACCACGCCAAACCAAAGCCAACCTGGAGGCCGTCCACATGGGAGGGCAAATCGGAAGGCATTCGGACGACGATCACTGATGATGAAATCATCGTTCATCCGCAAGAATTCACACCGAAAATAATATTTGGTGAATCTTGCGCCATTTTGTCTTTGTTGGTTTGGAGTTTCCTGGCGTCCCATTTTATTAAGAATACAGATCTCGGTTTTTATCTTGGGTTTTTGTATCGTATTTTTGGCTTTAACATCTTAGCCATTCTTTTCCTTCTCGAACGCCGGCCTTTTCTCCACGTTGGCCCTCAGGGCCTGGTGGCGCGCATGTTCGACAAGCCCATTCCCTGGGACACCGTCGGCGACATATCCCTCCGCTGGGACTGCGTCCGGGTCGCGTTCCGCCGCCCCGTTGCGTCACGTCCCTCGCCGTTTCTGAGGATTATGGCCGAGCCTTACTGCCGGCGCCCCTATGTGGACCTCCGGGTACCGGTCGTGCCTGATCGCGAGCTGCGTGCCGCCCTCGTGGTGCATCGTGATCGCTGGCGCCAAGCCGCGCCCGCGTCGACACTGGAGGACGAAGCGGCCCTGAAGGCGGCGGAGTACGAAGTCAAGGAGTGGCGGACACGCTATCGCTTGCGCGTGTTGGCGTTCATCCTCGCTGGGCTCGGCTTGGCCGTCGGAGGAAGCGTGGCCGAGGAGTCGGTGTTGCGGCTACTTCGGTAACGGGTGTCCGCCTACGCCACCTTTCCGTGGCAGTGCTTGTACTTCTTGCCGGAACCGCAGGGGCAGGGGGCGTTTCGTGGCACCTTGCCCCAGGTGGCGGGATCGGCGGGATCGAAGTCCTCGGCCGCCTGGCGTGAGCGCAGCGGCGCGGCCAGCGTCTCGCCGTCGTCGCCGTCACCGTAACCGGTCGCCGGTCCGGCATCGGCGAAGGCCGGATCGCGTCGGGTTTCGTGGCCCACGGGCGCCTGGCGCTCGCCCAGCAGCGCCTCCTCCTCCGGCGCCATCTGCAATTCCACCCGTGCCAGCATCATGCTGACCCGCTCGCGTAGGTGGTCAAGCATGCCCTCGAACAGGTTGAATGCCTCGCGCTTGTATTCGTTCAGCGGGTCACGCTGGGCATAGGCGCGCAAGCCGATGCCCTGGCGCAGGTGGTCGAGGGTCAGCAGGTGCTCCTTCCACACCTGATCCAGCACCTGCAGCAGCAGGCTCTTCTCCACCATCCGCCAGATGTCGGTGCCGTAGGTTGCGGCCTTCTCCGCCGCCTTGCGGTCCGCCGCGTCAATCAGCCGATCGCGGATTTCGGCATCGGCGATGCCCTCCTCGGCGGCCCAATCGGGGATCGGCAGGTCAAGGTTGAAGATGCGAAGGATGTCGGCGTGCAGGCCGGTGGCGTTCCACTGTTCGGCGTAGGCGTTCGGCGGGAGGTGGCGCTCCACCAGGTCGCTGACCACCTCGCGGCGCATCTGCGCCACCTCGTCGGCGACGTTCTCGGCGTCCATCATGTCGCGGCGCTGCTCGTAGATCACCTTCCGCTGGTCGTTCATCACGTCGTCGAACTTCAGCAGGTTCTTGCGGATCTCGAAGTTCCGCGCCTCCACCTTCTGCTGGGCCTTTTCCAGCGCCTTGTTGACCCAGGAGTGGACGATGGCCTCGCCGTCCTCCAAGCCCAGCCGCTGGAGGATGCCGTCGATACGCTCGGAACCGAAGATGCGCATCAGGTCGTCCTCGAGCGACAGGAAGAACCGCGATTCGCCGGGATCGCCCTGGCGCCCCGAGCGGCCGCGGAGCTGGTTGTCGATGCGCCGGCTCTCGTGGCGCTCGGTGCCGACGATGAATAGCCCGCCGGCGACCAGCACCTTCTCCCGGTCGGTGGCGACCTCGGCGCGGATGCGTTCCTTGGCGGACTCGTCGTCGGGGTCGTTCACCTCCTGCTTGATGCGCATCTCCACGTTGCCGCCGAGCTGAATGTCGGTGCCGCGGCCGGCCATGTTGGTGGCGATGGTCACCGTGCCGGACACGCCGGCCTGGGTGATGATCTTGGCTTCCTGCTCGTGGTAGCGGGCGTTGAGCACCTGGTGGGGGATCTTGCGCTTCTTCAGCAGCGCGGCCAGATGCTCGGACTTCTCGATGGACACCGTGCCCACCAGACACGGCTGTCCCGTCGCGCGGCGCTCGTCGATGAGCTGCACCACCGCCTCGTCCTTCTCGGCGGCGGTCCGATACACCTCGTCGTCATGGTCTTCGCGGATGCAGGGCACATTGGTGGGAATGTCCACCACTTCGAGGTTGTAGATCTCGGAGAACTCGCCGGCCTCGGTCATCGCCGTGCCAGTCATCCCGGCCAGCTTCGGGTACAGGCGGAAGTAGTTCTGGAAGGTGATGGAGGCCAGCGTCTGGTTCTCCTGCTGGACGTGAACGCCTTCCTTGGCTTCCAGCGCCTGATGCAGGCCCTCCGAATAGCGGCGACCCTCCATCATCCGGCCGGTGAACTCGTCAATGATGATCACCCGGCCGTCTTTGACGATGTAGTCGCGGTCGCGTTCGAACAGCACGTGGGCGCGCAGCGCCTGGTTGGCGTGATGGACCAGGCTGATGTTATGCACGTCATAGAGCGTGCCCTCGGTCAGCAGGCCGGCCTCGCCCAGCAGCACCTCCATGCGTTCCATGCCCGATTCGGTGAATGTCGCCGAACGCGCCTTCTCGTCCTTTTCGTAGTCCTCGGCCTCCAATCGGGGCAGCAGCTTGTTGATGGCTACGTAGAGTTCCGAGGAATCCTCCGCGGGGCCTGAAATGATCAGCGGTGTCCGCGCCTCGTCGACGAGGATCGAATCCACCTCGTCGACGATGGCGTAGTGGAACGGCCGTTGGACCATATCCTCCAGCCGGAATTTCATGTTGTCGCGCAGATAGTCGAAGCCGAGTTCGTTATTGGTGCCGTAGGTGACGTCGGCACTGTAGGCGGCCTGCCGCTGGGCCTCGTTGAGCCCATGCACGATGCAGCCCACCTCCAGTCCCAGCATGCGGTAGATCTGCCCCATCCATTCGGCGTCACGCTGGGCCAGGTAGTCGTTGACCGTGACCACGTGTACGCCCTCGCCGCTCAGCGCGTTCAGGTACACGGGCAGCGTGGCGACCAGGGTCTTGCCTTCACCGGTTTTCATCTCGGCGATCATGCCCCGATGCAGCACGATGCCGCCCACAAGCTGCACGTCGAAGTGCCGCTGGCCCAGGGTGCGCTTCGCCGCCTCGCGGACAGTAGCGAACGCCTCCACCAACAGATCGTCGACCTTCTCGCCGTTATCCAGCCGTTCGCGGAACCACACGGTACGCTGGGCGAGGGCAGCATCATCCAGCGCCTCGAGCTCCGGCTCCAGGGCATTGATGGCGGCCACGGTACGCCGCAGGCCTTTTAGGTAGCGTTCATTGGCGGTGCCGAACAGCCGCCGGGCAATGACGCCGAACATGAAAAAAACCTCGCAAAAGCCGAACGTTATAGCAAGCGTCGGCCCCGCTGCTGCGCATCACATAGAAGCAGCGGCGGGGCCTGTCAACGCAGCCAGCGGACCCGAACCGGCCCCCGGTCGATCGACGCCGACCTCAGGCAGCTTCCGCCAACGTCTTGTCCAAGTAGGTTTCGACCACGGTCGCCAGCACCTGCTGATGCTCGGTGTACAGATGGTCGGCGCCGGCGATCTCTTCGTACTCGATGGTGATGTTCTTCTGGCTGGACAGCTTTTGGGCCAGCTTTGCCGTCGCTTGAGCGGCCACCAGCGTGTCGTTCGACCCATGAACGATCAGGCCCGACGCCGGGCACGGCGCCAGAAACGAAAAATCGTGCACGCCTGCCGGCGGCGAGATGGCGATGAATCCGGCAATCTCCGGCCGGCGCATCATCAGCTGCATGCCGATCCAGGCCCCGAAGGAATAGCCGGCGATCCAGCACGCTGAGGCGTTGGGATTGATCGCCTGCATCCAGTCCAGCGCCGACGCGGCGTCGCTCAGCTCGCCGAGGCCGTTGTCGAAGTCACCTTGCGATCGCCCAACGCCGCGGAAGTTGAACCGGAGAGCGGAAAAACCCCGGCGCTGAAACGCCTGGTACAGGGAGAAGACGATGCGGTTGTTCATCGTGCCGCCGTGCACCGGATGCGGATGCAGCAGCAGGGCCACCGGCGCGTTGGGGCGCTTCGAATGATGGTAGCGGCCTTCCAACCGCCCCTCGGTACCGTTGAAGATCACTTCAGGCATGTCATCGCGCCGTTCCACTTGGCGGCCACGCCGGCTGCGTAGCGTGCCGCTCCATCGTGCGTGCAAATCCCATCAATGCACTCGGAATTGAAACCTGAGTGCGAATTTCCTATGACCATTGTTACTTGATCCGAATACTCGGGTATCCTATATTCGACCGCGTAGGTCGGACATTGTGCAGGCGCGTGATCGGGCTGTTTCCGCCACATGTCTGGGGGCGCCGTTCATCGTTGCCCGCGGCCGGTTAAGATAGAGCGAAGGCAATGGCTTTCAAGACATTTCGGGAAGAGATCGATTCGTTTATGGCCCGCGATCCCGCGGCGCGTTCGTGGCTGGAAGTGGTGATCTGCTATCCGGGGCTGCACTCGATTCTGGTGTATCGGCTGGCGCATCGGCTGTGGCGCGGGCGGTGGCATTTGCTCGCCAGGGTGCTGTCGCAAATCGCCCGCATGCTGACCGGTATCGAGATCCATCCGGGGGCACGGATCGGGCGGCGGCTGTTCATCGACCACGGGCTCGGCGTAGTGATCGGCGAGACCTCGGATATCGGCGATGATGTCACCCTGTATCAGGGGGTGACCCTGGGCGGCATCGCGCCCTCCGTCGATTCCCACACCCAGGTGGACGTGAAGCGCCACCCGACGCTGGGCAACGGCGCGATCATCGGTTCCGGCGCCCAGGTGCTGGGTCCGGTCGTCGTCGGCGAGGGCGCCCGCGTCGGCGCCAACGCCGTGGTCAGCAAGGACGTACCGGCCGGCGTGACGGTGGTGGGCATTCCGGCGCATTCCGTGCAGGACCGCGGGCGCCAGCCGGCGCCGGAATTCGTCGCCTACGGCACGCCGGCGGAATGCCCGGATCCGGTTCAAGCGACCATCGATGCCTTGCAGGGCCAAGTGGCGGCGCTGTCGGGCCAGGTGGAACAGTTGGAAGCGCGGCTGCGCGAGGTCGGCGAGGTGGCCGAACCGGTGCGCGCCGAGGAACGGACAACGGGTCCGGAACTCGTTGGGGGATCGCAAGAGAAGGCACGGCCGAAGGTGGTGGCGTCGGCAAGCGAATGACGCGACGGGACCGCGAGAGGTCGGCGGCGAAGGGAGAAAGACGGTGAAACTGAGCACCAAGGGACGATATGCGGTGATGGCGATGGCCGATCTGGCCCATCACAGTGTGGGAAAGCCGGTGGCGTTGGCGGAAGTCGCGGACAGGCAGGAGATCTCGCTGTCCTATCTGGAACAGTTGTTCGCCAAGCTTAGACGGGGCGGCTTGGTAAGCAGCGTGCGCGGTCCGGGAGGCGGCTACCTGCTGGCGCGGTCCGCGGACTCGATGCGGATCTCCGACATCATTCTGGCGGTGGACGAACCCATCAAGGCGACCCGATGCAATCTCGGCTCGCCGGCCGGCTGTCACAGCCACAAGGGCCGATGTCTGACCCACGACCTGTGGGAGGAGCTGGGCAATCAGATCTATCTGTATCTGAGCTCCGTTACGCTTGATGATGTGTGCGAGCGGTGGCTTCTAGGAACGAGCGGCCAGTCGTATCGCGAGAGTACGACCCGCTCGGTGGCGGCGGCCGAGTAACGGCGGAGAAGCAGAGGCGCGCAAGCGATCATCATGCAGGCGACCATGGACGGCACGATTTACCTGGATCACAACGCCACTACGGCCATCCGGCCGGCGGCTGCTTCCGTCGTGGCCGAGGCGCTGGCGTGGACCGGTAATCCGTCGTCCGTTCATCGCCATGGGCGTCTTGCCCGGCGGGTGGTGGAGGACGCGCGCGAACACGTCGCGGATCTGGTCGGGGCCGAGCCTTCACAAGTTGTGATGACCAGTGGCGGCACCGAGGCCAATCGCTTGGCCATCGGCGGGTTCCAGGGACAGGCGATCGTTTCCGCCGTCGAGCATTTGTCGGTGCTCGGCGCCGCTAAGGAGGCGAAGCACCTGCCGGTTGACAACGAGGGCCGCGTGGACGTTGAGGCGCTGGACGCACTTCTGGCGACGAGGCGTGACGGTACGCCGACCCTGGTGTCGGTCATGTGGGCCAACAACGAAACCGGTGTCCTTCAGCCACTGGCGGAGGTGGTAGAGGTAGCGCGTCGGCATGGCGCGTTTGTCCACTGCGACGCCGCCCAGGCAGTAGGCCGGGTGGCGGTGGACTTCGCCGCCCTCGGTGTCCACATGATGACGGTATCAGCACACAAGCTCGGCGGCCCCGCCGGTGTCGGCGCCCTGATCGTCGGCGATGATGCGCCGCTGGCGATGATGGCCGGCGGAGGTCAGGAGCGTGGCCGCCGTGCCGGTACGGAGAATGTGGCCGGGATCGCCGGGTTCGGCGCCGCGGCGGACGTGGCGAAGGCCGAACTTGCGGCGTTCGACGCCCTTGTCGCTTTGCGCGACGGACTCGAGGCACGCATCGGGACGGTGACGCCCGCCGCCCGGATCTTCGGTCAAGGCGCGCCGCGGCTCCCCAACACCACGTGCGTCACCATGCCGGGTGTCGACAGCGAGACTCAGGTGATGGCGTTCGACCTCGCTGGAATCGCGGTGAGTGCCGGGGCGGCGTGCTCATCAGGCAAGGTGGGGCCGAGCCACGTGCTGCGGGCAATGGGGATCGAGGAGGACGAGGCGAGAACGGCGATCCGGGTCAGTCTCGGGTGGACCACAACCGCGGCGGACGTGGCGCGTTTCGTGGACGAATGGGCGGCAATGTTCGCTCGCCTTGGAGGCCAGCCTCCGGCGGCGACCACGGCCGCGTGACGAAAAGCTGAGGACGGGGACAAGGAACAAAAACGGATGAACGAGGTTCAGGCAACCCACAGCGGCGAAACGGGGCGAAGCAATCCGCGTGCGCCCATCTATCTGGACTACCAGGCGACCACGCCGTGCGACCGGCGCGTGGTGGAGGCCATGTTGCCGTACTTCACCGACGTGTTCGGCAATCCGCACTCGCGCAATCACCAGTACGGCTGGGATTCGGAAGACGCGGTGGAGAAGGGCCGGGCGCAGATCGCCCACCTGATCAACGCCAACCCGAAGGAGATCATCTTCACCTCCGGCGCCACGGAGTCGAACAATCTGGCGCTAAAGGGCGTGGCGCGGTTCTATCGGGACCGCAAGAACCACGTGATCACCTGCGTTACCGAGCACAAGTGCGTGCTGGATAGCTGCCGCCACCTGGAGCAAGAGGGCTTCGAGGTCACCTATCTGCCGGTGGAGCCCAACGGCCTGGTCGACCTTCAGCGGCTCGCCGACGCCATTACCGACCGCACGGTCATCGTCTCCATCATGGCGGTGAACAACGAGATCGGCGTGATCCAACCGCTGGCCGAAATCGGCGCGCTGTGCCGGTCGCGCAAGGTGTTCTTCCATACCGACGCGGCGCAGGCGGCAGGCAAGATCCCGCTGGACGTGGAGGCGATGAACATCGACCTGATGAGCATCTCCGGCCACAAGCTCTATGGACCGAAGGGCGTCGGCGCGCTGTACGTGCGACGCCGGCCGCGCGTGCGGCTGGAAGCGCTGATCACCGGCGGCGGTCAGGAGCGCGGGATGCGCTCCGGTACCCTGCCGACCCCGCTGTGCGTGGGCCTCGGCGAGGCCTGCGCTATCGCCGAAGCGGAAATGGGCAGCGAGGCCGAGCGCCTGCGGATGCTGCGCGACCGGATGTACAACGGCATCATGGAGCAGCTACCGGAGGTCTACGTGAACGGCGATCTGGACCACCGGATTCCCGGCAACCTCAACCTCAGCTTCGCCTACGTGGAGGGCGAAGGGCTGATGATGGGGATCAAGGATCTCGCGGTGTCGTCCGGCTCGGCGTGCACGTCGGCATCGCTGGAGCCGTCCTATGTGCTGCGGGCGCTGGGTGTCGATGAGGAGCTGGCCCACACCAGCCTGCGCCTTGGCATCGGCCGGTTCACCACCGAGGAGGAGGTGGACACGGCGGTCGACCACATCGTCCGCGAAGTCAAGCGGCTCAGGGAGATGAGCCCGCTGTGGGAAATGGCCCAGGAGGGGATCGACCTGAAGTCGATCCAGTGGGCGGAGCATTGATCGAACCTCCCGGAAGTGCGGGAGAAGGAGGAAAAGGACAACACCATGGCTTATAGCGACAAGGTGGTGGACCACTACGAGAACCCCCGCAACGTGGGGGCGATGGACAAGAACGACGAGTCCGTGGGCACCGGACTGGTGGGGGCCCCGGCCTGCGGCGACGTGATGAAGCTGCAGATCAAGGTGGGTGAGGACGGCCTCATCGAGGACGCCAAGTTCAAGACCTTCGGCTGCGGCTCGGCCATCGCGTCGAGCTCGCTGGTGACCGAGTGGGTGAAGGGCAAGTCCCTCGACGACGCGGAGTCCATTCGCAATACAGAGATCGCCGAGCACCTGGCCCTGCCGCCGGTCAAGATCCATTGTTCGGTTCTCGCCGAGGATGCTATCAAGGCCGCCGTCGCCGACTATCGGTCCAAGAACGACGCCGACAAGGCGGAAGCGGCGGAATAGGCCGCGACGGGACGTAAGGGGAGTGAGCTCTTGCCTTTGAGCGGGCGATCTCGACGGGATTCGGCATGGGGGCGGTCCGATGGTTGACCGTCCCCAGCCCATCACCGTCACCGATGCTGCCGTGGAGCGGGTGAAGGCCCTGCTTGCCGGTCGCGGACGGCCGTCCGCCGGCGTGCGCATCGGTATCCAGACCAAGGGCTGTTCCGGCCTTTCGTACACGCTGGAGTTTGCCGACGAACCCGGGCCGTTCGACGAGCGGGTCGACGTCAGCGGGATCACGCTGCTCATCGATCCGAAGGCGACCATGTTCATCCTCGGCACCGAGATGGATTACGTGGAGGAGCGTCTGGAACGGGGGTTCGTGTTCCGCAACCCGAACGAAAAGGGCCGGTGCGGTTGCGGCGAGTCGTTTCACGTCTAGGCCGCGACCCCGGCTCGACAACGGCTGGGCCGCGCAGCTTCGCCCTCTGATCCGATATACGGTCGACCGCTTCGGAGGAACGGATACCAACCCAGCGACACGGCACAGGCCATACGGCACGGGAACAAGAGCGGGAACAAAAAGGTCGCTATGGATACCCTGGCTTCGGGATGGTCTGCCTCCGCGGGCGATGAGGACCTCCAGACCGTACAGGCGTGCTGGTCATGTCGCGGCCCGGTGGATACCGGTTCCGTATTCTGTGACACCTGCGCCGCGGTCCAGCCGCCGGCCGTGGTGGACCACTTCACCCGTCTCGGCCTAACGGTCGGCTTCGACCTGGATGCCACGGCGCTGGACCGTGCCTATTTCGCCATGCAGCGGCACCTTCACCCCGACCGCTTTGTCACTCGCGGATCGCGTGAGCGGATGCTTTCCCAGCAGCAGGCCACCAGCATCAACGAAGCATACGAAACCCTGCGCGATCCTCTGCAACGGGCTGACTATCTGGTGCACCTGATGGGGGCCGGCGCCCTGCCCGAAGGATGCACGCTGGTGGGTGACCAGGAGCTGCTGCTGGAGACGCTGGAGGTGCGTGAGGCCCTGGCCGAAGCGGAGACCCAGGCGGACGTGAACGCCATCGCCCAGCGCGGCGAAGAGGATATCCGGCGCTGCATCGCGGACCTGTCCCGAGCCTTCGATGCCGGCGACGTGGAACAGGCGAGCCGGCTCACAACGCGGCTCAAGTACCTGCGCAAGCTGATGGACGAGACCCGGTCGCGGCGCGCCCGGCTGCGCGGAGCGAACTGACCTTGGCCCAGCTGCTGCAGATCCTCGAGCCGGGGCAGACGCCGGCTCCCCACGCCGGCGACGAGTCGGTGGCGGTGGGCATCGATCTCGGCACCACCAACTCGGTGGTGGCGGTCAGCACCGATGGCCGGCCCGAGGTCCTGCGCGACGAGCACGGCGCGGGCCTCGTTCCGTCTGTGGTGGCCTACGCCCCCGACGGTAGCGCGGTGGTGGGCGACCTGGCGCGGCGCATGCTGCTGGACCAGCCCGACGTGGTGGTGTCGTCCGTCAAGCGGCTGATGGGCCGCGGCGCGGCGGACCTCAAGAGCCTTGCCGGAACGCTGCCGTTCGAGGTGGACGAGCCGGCGGCCGGCGGCATGGTGCGGCTGTCGGTGTCCGGCCGGCGGATGACGCCGGTGGAGATCTCGGCAGACATCCTGCGGGCGCTCCGCGATCGCGCCGAGGCGCATCTGGACCGGACGGTGGACCGCGCGGTTGTGACCGTGCCGGCTTATTTCGACGATGCGGCGCGGACGGCGACACGGGACGCCGCCCGGCTGGCAGGGCTCGAAGTGCTGCGACTGGTGAACGAGCCCACAGCGGCGGCGCTGGCCTATGGCCTCGACGAAGGAGCGGAGGGCCTCTACGCGGTCTACGACCTGGGCGGCGGCACCTTCGACGTGTCGTTGCTGCGGATGGAGAAGGGCGTCTTCCAGGTGCTGGCCACCGGCGGCGATTCGGCGCTGGGCGGCGACGACCTGGATCACGCCGTTGCCGAGCACTTCCTCGCCGAACGGGCGGCGGAGCGCGGCGAGGCCAAGCTGACCTCGGCGGAGGTGAAGTCGGCGCTGATGTCCTCGCGGCTTGCCAAGGAGTGCCTCAGCCGGCAGGACGAGGGCGAGTGGGCGTTGGACGTGGGCGGCGTGATCACCATGCACGCCCTCGACAAACCGACCCTGGACCGGCTGATTACGTCGTTCGTCGACCGCACCATCGAGCTGTGTCAGGGCGTCCTCGACGACGCCGGCGTCGACGCCGACGAGGTGAAGGGTGTGGTCCTGGTGGGCGGCTCCACCCGCGTGCCGCTGGTTCGCCGCCGGGTGGCCGAGTTATTCGGCCGCGAACCGCTGGCCCACATCAACCCCGATGAAGTGGTAGCGGTGGGCGCGGCGTTGCAAGCCGAGGCTCTGACCGTGGGGTCCGATACCCTGCTGCTCGATGTCACGCCGCTGAGCCTGGGGTTGGAGACCATGGGCGGGCTGGTGGAGAAGATCGTGCCACGCAACACGCCGGTGCCGGTGGCCAAGGCGCAGGAGTTCACCACCTATCAGGACGGCCAGACCGCCATGGCCATTCACGTGGTCCAGGGCGAGCGAGAGATGTCCGATCAGTGCCGGTCGCTGGCACGGTTCGAGCTGCGCGGCATCCCCTCGATGACCGCCGGCGCGGCGCGGATCCGGGTCGCCTTCAACGTGGATGCCGATGGGGTGCTGACGGTCAGCGCCCAGGAAACCACCACCGGTGTGGAACAGCAGGTGGCGGTGAAACCCTCCTACGGCCTCAGCGAGGACGAGATGGCCTCTATGCTGCACGACAGCATGGTCCACGCCCAGGACGATATGGCGCGACGGGTGCTGACCGAATCGCGGGTCGAAGCGCAGCGGGTGGTGGCCGCCGTCCGCGCCGCCGTGGCCGCCGACGGCGTGCTGCTGGTGGACGGCGAGGGCGAGACCATCGATGAGGCGGTCCGCAAAGTGGATGCGGCCTGCGCCGGCGAGGACCGGGACGCTATTGACGGTGCCGTGGAGGCGCTGGACGCTATCGTTCGGCCGTTTGCCGAACGGCGCATGGACCGCGGACTGCGTGCCGCGCTGCGCGGGCAAACCGTCGATCAGTTGGATGCGAGAACGGATTCCTAGTGTGGTGGATCGGAAGTTCGTATGATTGGTATGGCCGACACCGAGACGAACTTCCGATCCGTTAACCACACTAGAATCAATAGGTTATCTAGTGTCCACTTGAACCCGAAGTTCGAAAAGCATCGCCCCAAAATGCATCGAACGTCGGGTTCGGGACACTAGCAACCTGCTGGGCGTCCGGTGACAGTGAAAACGAGGAGCGAGTTGGTGAGTACGACAGCAGACCTGAAAGAAAAGGGGACGCAAGGAGAGACGGCGACAATGCCGAAAATGACATTCATCGCGCCGGACGGAACGACGCGGATGGAGGTGGAGGCGCCCCTGGGCCTGTCGGTGCTGGAGATCGCCCACCGCAACGACATCGACCTCGAGGGCGCGTGCGAGGGCTCGCTGGCGTGCTCCACCTGCCATGTGGTCGTCGACAAGGATTGGTACGACAAGCTGGGTGAGGCCACCGAGGAGGAGGAGGACATGCTGGATCTGGCGTTCGGCCTCACCCATACCTCCCGGCTCGGCTGTCAGATTCGCATGACCGAGGAGCTGGACGGTCTGGTGGTCGCCCTGCCGGCAGCCACCCGCAACATGATGGTGGACCGCTGATCGAAGCCGCCCAACCGCCACACGAGGGGAGAGTCGCCATGGGCCTGCGTTGGACGGACGTCCACGACATCGCCATCGAGTTGGAGGACGCGCATCCGGACGTGGACGTGGTCAATCTGCGGTTCACCGACCTGTGAAAGTGGGTGCAGGAGCTACCCGACTTCGACGACGATCCCAACAGGTCCAACGAGAAGATCCTCGAAGCCATCCAGATGGCCTGGATCGACGAACGCGAGTGAGCGGCGCCGCGGAGGGGCTGTTCGCCCGGCTGCGGGCGGCCTGCGCCGAGGAGTGGGACGCCTATATGCGGCACGCCTTCGTCGCCGGGCTGGCGGACGGCAGCCTGCCTGAGACCTGCTTTCGGCATTACCTGGTGCAGGACTACCTGTTTCTCATCCACTTTGCCCGCGCTCACGGTCTCGCCGCCTACAAGGCCGATACGCTTGAGGACATCCGCCGGGCCGCGGCCGGGCTGTCGGCCATCGTCGACCGCGAAATGGACTTGCACGTGGCCTACTGCCGCGACTGGGGACTTGACGAGGCGGCCATGGCGGCGGCACCGGAGGCCAATGCCACGCTGGCCTACACGCGGTTCGTGCTGGAGGCGGGGCTGGCCGGCGACCTGCTGGACCTGCTGGTGGCCTTGGCGCCGTGCGTCATCGGCTACGCGGAGATCGGCCGGAGCCTCGACGCCGATCCCGCCACCCAGCGCCAGGACAACCCCTACGCGGCGTGGATCGATACCTATGCGGACGCGGACTATCAAGCGGTGGCCGCCGATCACGCCGCCCACATGGATGCCTTGCTTGCCCGTCGCGGCGGCACCGGCCGGATGCCGGGGCTGAACCGGCTGTTTCGGCAGGCGACGCGGCTGGAGGCGGCGTTCTGGGACATGGGTTTCGACGTCGCTGACTGACTCGCCCGTCAAGGGGTCCTTAACCAAGCCGATGCTACTTTCCGTCCACCCCGCGTCGGGACGGAAAGGCCCCTGCCATGCCCCTTCGTGTCACGCCCGGACGATGGTGTGCTGCCGCCATCGCCGCGGCCCTGCTGGCGGCGCCCACGCCGGCCAGCGCCAAAGCCTTCGCGCTCTATGACATGGGCCGCTTCCTGAACGAGCCGTATCCGCTGGACACCCGTCCGCTCACCGACGTCCCGGGTGGCGTCGTGCTGGCGCCGAGGATCATGCCGTCGCGGCCCGCGGTTCCGGCTGTCCGGACCCCGCCGGCCAATCCACCGATGCCGGTGACGGCGGCGCCGCTTCCCGGTCACCAACCCTCGCCGTCCTTGTCGCGGCCGCCGGCCAATGCGCCGCTGCCGGCACCGCGGGTGCTGTCATCGCTGCCGCCGGCATCGGTACCGCTGTCACCGGCGGCGGGACCAACCGCACCGTCAACGCCGTCACGGGTCGCACGGCCGGCGCCGTCCCCGGCTGTCGGTTCGACCGTGGCTCCGACGCCGTCCAGGCCACCGGCCGCCATTTCCGAACCCCGCCGATCGGACCTCGGGTCCTCCATTTTCGGATCCGTCTCCCGTCCGGTAGCGTCCGCGCCGCCGACGGCGTCCACCGACGTGGCCATGGTGCCGACGTCGGGGCTCGATATCTCGGCGACCGAAGCACCGCCGGTTCCCCGCCCCATCGATGCGGAGCCGTTCGTCGGGCTGCCGGCGGTCGTGCCGCCGGTGGACGGCCGCTCTTCGTCCGCGGCGTCCGCCGTGCCCTCGGACGCGGTGGCTTTCGAATCCTCGGTGGCGGAAACCCCGCCGTCCGCTCCGGCGAAGGCGCCACCCCGTTCGCGGCAGCCCTATGGCGTAGACCAGAAACCGTCGCCTTATCCGGGCCGCGTCCGGCCCGGTCGGCGGTCCGGAGGCTGGTACCTGAGCGGCGCTGCTGGTGGCGTGCTGCCCATGGACTCCGACAACGACGGCGACTCCGGCCTGTCCTTCGAGTCCGGCTACGATCTCGGCTTTCTGACCACCGGCGGCGTCGGCTATGCGTGGCGCAACGGCTTTCGGCTCGAGGCCGAAACCGCCTACATGATGTTCAGCGTCGACGAGCTGGAGGTGGACAATGCGGGTGGCATCACCGGCCTGTCCACCGGTACCCAGGGAGCCGATGGCGACGTGATGGTCATCGGCCTGATGGCGAACGCGGCCTATGATCTGGATACCGGAACGGCTTGGACGCCGTTCGTGCTGGCCGGAACGGGCATTGCCTTCGTGGGCTTGAGCGACCTGTCGGTGGGCGCTACGGAGATCGCCGACGACAGTGACTGGGTCGTGGCGTTCCAGGCGGGTCTCGGCGTCAATTACGCCATCAACGACACCTGGTCGGTGGAAGCCGGCTACCGGTTCTTCTCCACTCTTGATCCGTCCTTCGACACCCCAGGCGGCGGCGATTTCGATTCGGAGATCGCCACCCACAACTTCCTGGTGGGCTTCCGCTTCGCTTTCTGAGCGCGGTTTAGACGCTGGATAGCTGTTCGGCCACGGTGCGCCACACATCCTCCGGCGCAAACGGCTTCTCGATCACCGGCCGCCCGGTGCCGCCGAGGAACGTTTTCGCGTTGTGGCTCAGCATGTCGCCGGTGATGAACACCACGCGGGCAATCATCTCCGGATAACGCGCCTCGATCTCGCGGAACAGGCCGGGACCGTCCAACTCCGGCATCACCAGGTCGCTCATCACCAGATCGAAGCGGTCGCGTTCCAGGGCATCGAGCGCCTGGCGGCCGTTTGCGGTCACCTCCACCCGGTGGCCGTCGGCGGCGAGGATCTCGCTCAGCATGGCACCGATCTCCTCCTCGTCGTCCACCACCAGGACCCTGTAGGCGGACGTCGGCTCGGCGGTGTCCTCGGGCAGCACCTCGACGGCATCAGCTGACGGTGCCTCCACCGGTAGGAAGACCTCGAACCGGGCGCCGCCAAGATCGGACTGGCCGACGGTGATGGCACCGCCGTGGCTCTGCACGATGCCCTGGCTGACCGACAGGCCGATCCCGGTGCCGACGCCCACCGGCTTGGTGGTGAAGAAGGGCTCGAAGATACGAACACGCAGTTCCTCGGGAATTCCCGGTCCGCTGTCCTCGACGGTGGTGCAGAGGGCTTGGCGGGACGTGTCCGCGCGGCAGACGACCTTGAGGACGCGTCGGCCGTTGGATTCCGCCATCGCTTGGCGGGCGTTGACGAACAGGTTGGTGAACACCTGGGTCAACTGGTCGGGATCGGCCATGGTGCGCGGCAGTCCCGACGGCGTATCGCGGAGCACCTCGATACCGGCGCTGCGGACCGTGTAACTCACCAACTCCAGCGCGGCGTCGATGATGGTGTCGATACAAACCGGTTCGCGCCGCAGTTCCTCCTGGCGGGCGATGGCCAGGAACGACTTGACGATCTTGGCACACCGCTCGGCGGCGGAGCGGACCTTGCCCATGGTCTCGCCGTGGGTGCTGTCGCGGAGGTTCTCCTCCAGCATCACCGACCGTCCGACAACGACCGACAGCGGGTTGTTGAGTTCGTGGGCGACACCGGCCAGCATGGAGCCGAGCGCGTTCATCTTCTCGCTCTGGTGCAGGGCCTCGCGCTGCCGGGCCATCTCGTCCTCGACGCGTTCCCGCTCCTTCAGTTCGTGTTCCAGGGTGGTGTTCACCTCCGCCAGCGCCGCGCTGCGCTCGCTGAGCGCCGCTTCGCGGGCCACCACTTCCTGGGCCATGGTATTGAAGGCGCGGGCAAGCTGGCCGATTTCGTCGTTCCGCGACACATCCAATGGCCTCTCGAAACGGCCGGAGGCAATGGCCCGCGTCGCTTCGAGGAGTCGCTTCAAGGGTTGCGCCACCTGGTTGCGCAATGCCCAGAACAGGATGGCAATCTCCACAGCCAGGGCGGCAATGCCCAACAGTAGGATGAGGCGGGCGGTCTTGTACGCCGTATCGGCGATCAGCGCCTCGGGGAATACCGTCACCAGAAGCCAGTCCGGTCCCGCCAGCCGGCCGACGGCGATGAACTCGTCGTCTGACGTGTTCTCGTGCACCATGCCTGAGCCGGCGTCGGTGGCGGCCAGGGCATGGACCCGTGCCAGGTGGGGGTCCTTCGCCTCCTCCACGGTAAGCGCGCCGCTGGTGGCCTGGATCGCGTCCATGAATGCCGGATGGGCGATGAGGCGCCCTTGCGAGCCGAAGATCATGCTCGTGGTACCCTCGAGCCGGCTGGTCAGCGTCCGCTGGAACAGCTCGGTCAGCAGGATGTCGTGACCGAACGACAGCAGCAGCCGGCCCTGGTCGCGCACCGGCTCGGTGGCCGACACCATCCAATCGTTGATGCCGTAGTCGTAATACAGGTCTGACCACGCGGGTTCGGCAATGGCGTCGCTCGGCTCGTCGCCGAGGACGATCACCTCGTCGTCGCCCGACGTGACCAGCGACAGCTTGCCGTGGATTTCCCAGTCGCTGGCCGTCAGCGCCCACGGCTGGTCCGGCCAGTACATGAGCACCGCATTCTCCGGCGTGACCACGTACAGGTTGACGAAACGCGTCCGCACCAACGGTCCCAGCTCGCGCAGCAGATCGAATGCCACCACCATACGCCGGCGCAAGTCGTCGCCGATGGCCGTGTGCTTGCCGATGAAGCCGCTGATGCCGTGGGCGTCGAACACGGCCTCTGCCACCCGCAAGGTTCCGTCCTGGCGCCGGGTGAACAGCGTGTCAAACCTGGCTGCCACCTGCTCGGCATCCTCGGAGCGCAGCCTCTCCACATAGGCTTTCGCCGCGGCCTGCAGGTTGTCCACGGCCAACTCGAAGGTGGTGCTCTCGCGCGCCCGGCGTTCCTCCACGTAGGTGGCGAGCTGCGCGAGCGACTGCTCCTCGAGGCTGGAGCGAACGTGCCAGAAGCTCAGCACCGTCGCGGCGGTAACCACCAAGCCGATGCGGATGGCGACCTGCCACAGGGTCCGCTGGGTCAGCGAACGCGACGGCTTTTCCGGGGGCGACGGCTCATTGGTCATGGCGACCGCGATCGAACGGGGGGATGGAAGCCCAGGTAAGGGTTCCCCGCCGACGGCGTCCTAGTCAACAAGCTCCGCCAGCGGTGGATACTCGGTGATGCCCAGACGCGCCGCGATCCGCGGGTTGACGTAGAGCTTCCCTTCCTTGTTGTAGGCCAGTGGGATCCGGGAGGGCGGCACGCCTTCGAGGATCTTCATCGCCGCCTTCGCCGCCCATCGGCCCTGTTCCTCCGGCAGCTTGCCGACCCCTACCAGCGCCAGGTGCATGAGCCACGAGAAATCGGTACCCGAGGGAATACGGGAATGGGCCTCGGCGAACCTCCCGGCCTCCTTGTCGTCGAAGTCCGTCAGCTTGGCCACGCCCAGGATCATCAGCATGTCCACCTCGTTCTGGGCTTTGGCGAACGCCGCCTTCCACTCGGCGAAGTTGTCCACCAGATAGACCTCATCGTAGCGGATGCCGAACAGTTTCTCGTGGTACTCCATCTCCTTGCGCTTGGTGAGCGTGTTCTCGGTCAGATAGCCGATCCGATCGCCCTTGGCGTAGCGCTTCATCAGCTCGACGATTTGCGGAATCGGCGAAACCTCCACCATTCCGGTGACGTTGGCGAACGGAAACCCGTAGGTAGAGGCGTCCCAGTTCAGTCCGCAGAAGACGAACGGCAACGCCGCGTTCTTGTAGTAGGGAGCGATCAGGTACTTGGACGCGTTGTCGTCGCTGGCGGTGACCACGTCCGGCTTGAAGGACTCGATCACTTCCTTGGCCCGCAGCGCCGCCGCCTGCTTGGCTTCTTCGGACGGATTGCGCTTGGTGTCCATGTGAATGATCTTCAGCTCGACGCCTGTCCCGGTCAGCGTCGACTGCACCGTGTCGGCGATCCTGTCGTTCCAGGTGTTGCCGCGGTGGTACGAGTCGATATGCAGGACCCGCTTGCCCTCGAGTCCGGCGGCGCCGAGCGGCGCCACGGCCCCGCCAACGGCGAGCACCACCAGCACCACGAGTAAGGCGCGCATCGTCTGTCTCCCTTTGTGGCGGTTGAGGGTTTTTAGTTTAGGGCGGTCGCGCCCGGGAAGGGACTCGAAATCGGTCCACGTGCGATTAAATCACATTGTCGGTCCAAACAGCGGCACAGTTCGCCGGCGGCCGGTTTTCGCCCGTGGTTATCGAGATTATATTCCCGCTCATGCAGCTCCAGGGAATCCATAAACCGATCCGCGAGACGCGGGTCGTGGTGGCCATGTCGGGTGGCGTAGACAGCTCGACAGTCGCCGGGTTGCTGGTGCAAGCCGGTTACGAGGTCATCGGCATCACGTTGCAACTCTACGACCACGGCCGCGCCGTGGGCCGGCCCGGCTCATGCTGCGCCGGCCAGGACATCCACGACGCGCGCCGAGTGGCCGATCGGCTGGGCATTCCCCACTACGTGCTCGATTACGAGCAACGGTTTCGGCAGCAGGTCATCGGCGCCTTCGCCGACAGCTACGCCGCCGGCGAAACGCCGGTGCCGTGCGTCGCCTGCAACCAGACCGTGAAGTTCACCGATCTGCTAGGCACCGCCCGCGGGCTTGGCGCCGACGCCCTGGTTACCGGCCACTACGCGCGATGGCGCCAGGGTTCCTCGGGGCCGGAGCTGCGCCGCGGCGCCGATCCGGACCGCGATCAGAGCTATTTCCTGTTCGCAACCACGCCGGAGCAATTGGCGCTGCTGCGCTTCCCCCTGGGCGAGATGGGAAAGGACCGGACGCGGGACGCGGCGCGCCGCCTGGACCTGCCGGTAGCCACCAAGCCCGACAGCCAGGATATCTGCTTCGTGCCCGACGGCCGCTACGCCCGGATCGTCGAACGGCTGCGCCCCGATGCCATGCAGCCGGGGGAGATCGTCCACACGGACGGTCGGGTCCTCGGCCGCCACGACGGGATCGGCCGGTTTACCGTGGGTCAGCGCCGCGGCCTGGGCATCGCTTCCGGCGATCCGTTGTACGTGGTGCGGCTGGAGCCGGACTCTCGCCGGGTGATCGTTGGGCCGGTAGCGGCGTTGGAGCAGCGGCGGCTGGCGGTCCGTGATATCAACTGGCTGGGCGACAGGTCGCTCGACGGCGAGGGGACGCGGATCGAGGCCCGCATCCGCTCCACCCATCATCCAGCAACCGCCACCGTCGCGGCGTGCGGCGACGGTACCGCGGAGGTGGTCTTCGATGCGCCGCAGACCGGCATCGCGCCGGGGCAGGCCTGCGTGTTCTATGCCGGCGACCGGGTGCTCGGCGGCGGCTGGATCGCCCGTGACGACCATGAGGCGAAAAACCCCCATATCCGTGCAATAGACGACGTGATTGCCTCTTCGGCGTGACCGCCGTCATCGGCCTGGCCTCAACCCTCGCGATAGTCTCCATTCGCGCCGGCCTCGAACGCCGGCCGTCAATCAGTGCCATCAAGCCTGCTCCTACATGCGCCGTCGCGAAGAGGAACCTCCATGGGCCAGATCCTGGGTCTTGTACTCGTCATTGTCCTCGCCATTGCCGGTCCCCAGTTCATCCGCAACCCGCTCATGCGCAAACTGGGTCGCCTGGTGGGCGGGCTCGTGGCGGTCATCGCCGCGCTGTCCACGTCCTTCGTGTTCATCGACGAGGACGAGACCGGCCACCTGATGAAGATCTACCTAGGCGGCAACCTGCCCAATGGGTCCATCATCGCGGTGACGGGCGAGAAGGGACCGCAGGCCGAGGTCCTGCCGCCGGGTTTCCATGTCCGACCGTTCCTGAACATCCTCTACGACGTGACCAAGCAGAAGGTGGTGGAGATACCGGATGGCCGATACGGGTTCCTGGTGGCGCGCGACGGCCGACCGCTGCGTCCCGACCAAACCTTCGCCGACCCGTTTCCTGCCGACGATTCCGAACGGATGATCGGCGACGCCGCGTTCTTCCTCACCAACAGCGGCCAGAAGGGACCGCAGACCACGGTGCTGCCACCGGGCAAATACCGCCTGAACCTGTTCCTGTGGAATGTGGAGATTCAGGACGCGACGGAGATCCCCGAAGGGTTCGTCGGCGTGATCAAGTCCAACGTCCATTCGGGCGTTGAGTTCGGCAACCTGAAGACCGCCCGGCCGACCGACTGTGCGCCCAGCCGTGCGCGCAGCGACGCTAATCGCGAATTGGCCGTGCCGCTGGTGCCGGTCGGTTGCGTCGGCGTCTGGGATCAGTCCCTCAGCCCCGGCAAGTACTACGTGAACAGCCGCGCCTACCGCGTCACGCAAGTGGATACGCGGGTGCAGACGTGGGAGTACCGAGGCGGCTACCGCAAGCGGTGGATCGACCTGAAGGTCAGCCAGAAGGGCGATATCACCCAGACCGAGCGTTCCTCCAACATCCCTGTCCCGAGGACATCGGTCAGCCCCGCCGTCGCCATTGTCGTCGAAGGCTGGGGCGTGCAGCAGGAGCTCCGTGCCCTGGTGCAGGTAACGCCGCAGAACGCGCCCTTCGTCGTCGCCTCGGTGGACGGCCTGGAACAGGTGGAAAGCCGGGTGCTGACGCCGGCGATCCGCTCGGTGATGCGCAACGTGGTGGGCGGCACGATCCGCGTGCCGGCGCCGGTGTTGGATGCCGACGGCAGGGCGGTGGTTGACGACGCGGGCGAACCCGTGGTGGAGATCATCCATCGGCCCACGCGGGTGCTCGACCTGATCGAGATCCGCGACGTGCTGGAACAGAACGTGGAGGACATCATCCGGCCGGAGGGCTTCAAGGCCGGGGTGGACATCAAGGAGGTCCGCTTCGGCGACCCGGTGATCCCGCCGGAGCTGCTGGTGGCCAGGCAGCGGGAGCAGCTTGCGCAGCAACTCCGCCGGTCCTTCGCCGAGGAACGTCTGGCCCAGGCGCAACGCATCGACGCCGAACAGGCACGCGCCACCGCCGATCAGCAGGACAAGCTGGTGGAGGCTCAGATCGAGGTGAAACGGTCAGAGCAGTTCGCCGTCGCCCGCCGTAACGAGGGCCTGGGCGAGCGCGACAAGCTCAACCTCATCGCCGAGGGTCAGCGGGCACAGTCCCAGGTGCTGGGCGAGGACCGGGTGGTGGAGCTGCGCAAGTTCGAGTTCGTCATCGGCCGCGCTTTCGATTTCTTCGCCAGCCATCCGGAGGTGCTGACCACAGCGCTGGGCAACGCGCAGAAGTTCGTGCCGGAGCGGGTGTTCACGCTGGGCGGCGACGGTGGCGGCGAGAGCCTGTCCGGTGCCGCCGGCATCCTCGGCGATTTCCTCAGCCCGAGCCGTCCCGCACCCGCCCCCGCCGGCAAAGGCTCCACTGCCGCCCGCAGCCGCTGACCGAAGGTCCTACTCCGCCGCCTGCGGGGCGACGTCCTCGCTGGCCTCGTGCAGCAGTTCGCGAGCCTCTTCCACCTCCTGCTGGCGGGCCCACATGGCCGCGTAAAGGCCGCCGGCGGCCAGCAGCGCCGCATGGCGGCCGCGCTCGGCCACGCTGCCGTCCTGCAGCACCAGGATCTCGTCGGCCTCCACGACTGTCGACAGCCGGTGCGCGATCATCAGCGTGGTGCGACCGGCGGAGACCTCCTTCAACGCCGCCTGGATCTCCTTCTCGGTATGGCTGTCCAGCGCCGAAGTAGCCTCGTCGAACATCAGGATGCAAGGGTCCTTGAGGATGGTGCGGGCGATGGCCACCCGCTGTTTCTCGCCGCCGGAGAGCTTAAGACCGCGCTCGCCCATCGAGGTGCTGTAGCCGTCGGGAAGGCCGACGATGAACTCGTGGATGTGGGCCAGCCGCGCCGCCCGCTCCACCTCCGTCGGCGTGGCGTCCGGGCGACCGTAGGCGATGTTGTAATACACCGTGTCGTTGAACAGCACGGTGTCCTGTGGCACCACGCCGATGGCGGTGCGCAAGCTGTCCTGGGTGACGGTGCGGATGTCCTGGCCGTCGATGCTAATGGACCCGCCGGTCACATCGTAGAACCGGTACAAGAGCCTGGCGATGGTGGACTTGCCGGCGCCGCTGGCGCCCACCAGGGCCACCGAGCCGCCCGGCCGCACGCGAAACGACACGCCGCTAAGCACCGAGCGGCGGGCGTCGTAGGCGAAGCTCACGTCTTCGAAGATCAGCTCGCCGCCGTTGGTGACCAGGGCCTTGGCGTCCGAAGCGTCGTCCACCTCCGCCTTCTCCTCGATCAAGCCGAACATCTGGTCCATGTCGATGAGCGAGCGCTTGATCTCGCGATAGACGAAACCAAGGAAGTTGAGGGGCATGAAAAGCTGGATCAGGTAGCTGTTGACCAGCACGAAATCGCCGATGGTCATGGTGCCCGCGGCGACGCCTTTGCCGGCCATCACCATCAGCACCACCAGGCCGACAGAAATAATCGCCCCCTGGCCGATGTTGAGTAGGCTGAGGCTGACCTTGCTCTTCACCGCCGCCGTCTCGTAAGCGGAAAGCGCTCGATCGAACCGCGCCGCCTCGTGCGCCTCGTTGCCGAAATACTTCACCGTCTCGAAGTTGAGCAGGCTATCCACCGCCTTGGTGTGAGCCTCGCTGTCGGTGTCGTTCATCGCCCGGCGGAACTGGATCCGCCACTCGGTGACGATGAGCGTCCACGCCACGTAGCCGCCGATGCAGACGAAGGTGACGGCGGCGTACCAGAATCCGAACAGCGACCACAGCACGCCGCACACCAACGCGATCTCCAACAGCGTCGGTACCACGTTGAACAGCATGAAGTTGAGCAGGAACTCGATGCCCTTGATGCCGCGTTCGATGGCGCGGCTGACGCCGCCGGTCCGGCGATCCAGGTGGAAGCGCATGCTCAGCCGGTGCAGATGCCGGAAGGTCTTGAGGCCGGCATTGCGGATTGCTCGCTGGGCGACGCGGGCGAACACCGCGTCGCGGATCTCGCCGAAGGACTGCGCCGCCACCCGCGCCACGCCGTAGGCAACCAGCAACCCCACCGGAACCGCGATCACCGCCCCCGCTTCGGCGTCCAGGGCGTCCACCGCGTACTTGAAGAAGATGGGCACCACCACGTTCACCGCCTTGGCGGCGGCGAGGAAGGCCAGGGCGATGACTACCCGCGCCCGAAGTCCCGGCTCGCCCTCCGGCCACAGGTACGGCAGCAGGGTTGCCAGCGCCCGCAAGTCGCGTCGCGCCGACCCGCGGGCCGGGGCGTTGGTGGTGTCGGTCATTCGTATCTCCGGGCGTCCCGGCCCCGCACTGTGGCCAAGGCTTTAGAACGCCACCCAGTCGGGTTTGCGGGGCGTGAGGCGGGCATCACCGGCCACCAGCGTCGCGCCCGTTTCCTCGGCACGGGCCAGATGATCGAGCCGCAGCAGTGCCAGCGCCAAACCATCCACCGCCGAGCGGATCTCGCCGGCTTCCGCACCATCCAGCAGCACCGGTGATCCCGGCGCCGGGTTCGGTCCCTCTACCGCCACCGGCACCAGACGCCTCTTGATCAGCGCCCGGTACTTGGTGCGGGCGGTCAGCTCCTGCCCCAGGAAGCAGCCCTTGTCCCAATCCACGCCGTGCAGCTCGTCGAAGCCGTTTTCCAGGAGGATCGCCTTCTCCACCACCATGTCGCGGCTGCCGTCGGGAAGGCCGAGGCCGATGCGCAGGCGGTCATAATCCTCCCGCGCCGCCGGCGCCAATCCTGCCTCGCGCAGCCGTGCCTCGGCGTCGGCGCGCGGCAGCACGATACGGGCCCCGGCCGCCGCCAGTCGCGGATCCGCGAAGGCCACCCCGCCGGCGAACGGCACCGCCGCCCCGGCGTCCTCCACCGTGAGTCCCAGCGCTGTCACGGCGCCCGGCCCGAAGGCCACGGCCACGGCCAGATCGTCGGTACGGTCGGCGATGGTCACGTCCGAGCGCAGGCGGTAGATCCTCAGCCGTCGCTCAAGGTCGGCGCGGCGTTCCGCCTCGCAGTCCAGCAGCAGCGCCTCGCCGTGCTCGGCGACGAAGAAGTCGTGCAGGTATTTGCCTTGCGCGGTCAGGAACGCGGCGTAACTGGCGCGATCGGCGGCCACGCGGTCGATATCGTTGGAGATCAGCCCTTGCAGGAACGGCCGCGCATCCGCACCCGTGACGGCCAGGATTCCGCGGTCCTCCAGGATGACGAACTGCCGTTCGGTGGCGGCTCCGGACATGATCGCTCACCTCGTTGAATTCTGTTTTTGAACGATTGGCATTGAACACTTGGCCCAACGGGGTGGTCTTGGCAAGGGCCGCAACGGTGGTCTTGGCAAGGGCCGCAACGGTGGTCTTGGCAAGGGCCGCAACGGTGGGCTACGGTGCGTGGCGCGGGGACGCGGCTTTCCGAGTGGTAGAGAACGCCAACGTTCGAGACCCCTCGCTCGCACGCGGCGGGGAAGGGGACCGACCCATCATGCGATTGTTGTTCGTCACCTCCACGCGGATCGGCGACGCGGTGCTTTCCACCGTGCTGCTCGACCGGCTGATCGCCCGCCATCCCGGCCTCCGCGTGACCATTGCCTGCGGACCGGTGGCCGCCCCGTTGTTCGAGGCGGTACCGGGCCTCGAACGAATCATGGTTCTGAATAAACGACCGTTTTCGGCCCACTGGCTGTCGTTGTGGGCCTCCTGCGTGGGTCGCATGTGGGCGATAGTGGTGGACCTGCGCAACGCGCCGCTTACCTGGCTGGTGCCGGCCGGGCGCTGCTGGCGCCTCGGTCGCGTGGCCAACGACCGTCATCGGGTGGAGAGCCTGGCAGCGGTGCTGGGCCTGGAGTCGGACCCGCCGGCGCCACGGCTGTGGGCCACCGACGCCGATCGGGCGGCGGCGCGGCGGCTGATTCCCGACGGCCCGCCGGTGCTGGCGCTCGGCGCCACGGCGAACTGGCCCGGCAAGGTCTGGCCGGCCGACCGCTTCGCCGAACTGGCGGCGCGGCTGACCGCTCCGTCGGGAATGCTGGCCGGGGCACGGGTCGCACTGTTCGGCCAGGCCGAGGAGCGGCCCTCCGTCGAATCACTGATCGATACGATCCCGCCGGCGCGCCGTATCGATCTGGTGGGGAAGGTGGGGCTGCTGGAAGCCTTCGCCTGCCTGGAGCGGGCATCGCTGTACGTTGGCAATGACTCAGGTTTGATGCATGTGGCGGCGGCGGCCGGCGTGCCCACGCTGGGCCTGTTCGGCCCCAGCGACGAACGGCTCTACGCGCCCTGGGGATCTGCCTGTGCCGCGGTTCGCTGTCCGACTCCGTTCGCCGAGATTGTTCCCGACGACTATGACCATGGCCGGGATGGCTCACTGATGGTGGGGCTGAGCGTCGACCGAGTCGAAGAGGCGGTGGCCACCCTGTGGTCACGGGTTCGCGAGAGCGCGGCCTGATGAGGGTCCTTCAGATCATGGTGGGCGCGCGGCAAGGTGGTGCCGAAGCCTTCTTCATGCGGTTGGTCCCGGCGCTGGCCCGCGCCGGGTTGGAGCAGCGGGTGGTCATCCGCCCCCATGCGGAGCGGATCGGCCAGTTGCGCGATGCCGGGATCGAGACGGTGGCGGCGACCTTCGGCCGTCGCTTCGATCTGACCACGCGCTTGCAGCTCCGGCGGGAGATCGGCCGCTTCAGGCCCGATGTGGTGATGACGTGGATGAACCGCGCGACGCAGATGTGCCCGCGCGGCCGGTTCGTCCATGTGGCCCGCCTGGGCGGCTACTACGACACCAAGTACTACCGCCGGTGCGACCATCTGGTGGCCAATACCGAGGACATCGTCCGCCATCTGGTGGACAGCGATTGGCCGCCCGAACGGGTCCACTACGTGCCCAACTTCGTCAACGATTCGACGGCCGCGGCCGCGGCACGCAAACCGCTGTTCACGCCCCCCGGCGCGCCGGTGGTGCTGGCCCTTGGCCGGCTACACCGGAACAAGGCCTTCGACGTGCTGATCCGCGCTATGCGGCGGGTGCCGGACGCCTACCTGTGGATCGCCGGCGAGGGGCCGGAACGCGCCGAGCTGCAAGCCTTGGCCGCCTCGTTGGGCGTCAAGCCGCGGGTCCGGTTCCTCGGTTGGCGCGACGACTCGGCGGCCCTGTTCGCCGCCGCTGATGTCTTCGTCTGCCCGTCGCGGCACGAGCCGCTGGGCAACGTGGTGATCGAGGCCTGGGCGCACAGGGTACCGGTGGTCGCCGCCGACAGCGAAGGGCCGGGAACGCTGCTCGAGAACCAGGCCAACGGGCTGCTGGTCCCGGTGGAAGACGCGGAAACGATGGGCGCGGCGGTCCGCCATCTGCTCGACCATCCGGACCTCGCCGGCCGGCTCGCCGCCGCCGGTCGCGCTGCCTTCGAGGCGCAGTTTACCGAGGCCAAGGTGGTCGCCCGGTATCTGGAATTCTTTCAACAGGTGTCGGGTAAACCCGTGCCGGGGGTTGGAAACGAAGGTGGAGAAGGCGGCGACCAACGGGACGATCGTGATGGGCCATGTGCGGCATCGCCGGCATCATGACCCGCGACGGCCGACCGCCCGACGAGGCGGTGCTGCGCCACTTCGGCGAGGCGCTGGCCCATCGCGGCCCCGACGGCCGCGGTCGGTATCTCGCCGGCGACGTGGGCATGGTCCACACGCGTCTGGCCATCATCGACCTGGCCACCGGCGATCAACCACTGTTCGCCGGAACCGGTTCTCACGATCCCGTCCACCCCGACGCCGCCCACCACGAATTGGCTGACGGCGAGCCGGGTGCCGGCGACGACGGTTGGATCGCGCTGATCGCCAACGGCGAAATCTATAACCATGTGGAGCTACGCGATCGATTCACCGCTGCCGCGTTCGCCACCCAATCGGATTGCGAACCGCCGCTGCATCTGTATCTCGCCCACGGCCCAACGTTCGCCGAGCACCTGCGGGGCATGTACGCGATCGCCATCCACGATCCGCGCCACGGCTCGGACCGGCCGGGCCGGCTGCTGCTGGCCCGCGATCCGTTCGGCATCAAGCCCCTGTACTATGCCGAGGTTGACCAGGGGTTGGCCTTCGCATCCGAGCCGCAGGCATTGATTGCCGCCGGCCTGGTGATACCACGACCCCGGCCCGAGGTGTGTATCGAGCTGCTGCAATTGCAGTTCACCACCGGCCGGGAGACGGTGTTCTCCGGTATCGATCGGGTACTGCCCGGCGAAACCCTGAAGGTGGAGGCCGGGCGGATCGTGGCGCGCCACCGGCAGGAAGCCCTGCCCGAGGGCGGGATCGGCGCCGTGGACGACGGGGATTCGATGGGCGAGTTGGACCGCCGCCTGGCGGATTCGGTGCTGGTGCATCAGCGTGCCGACGTTCCCTACGGCATGTTCCTCTCCGGCGGCATCGATTCTTCGGCGCTGCTGGTGATGATGGCGCGGCTCAACGATCGGCCGGTGACCGCGTTCACGGTCGAGTTTCCGGGGGCGGCCGTGGCCGACGAACGCGACCGGGCGCGGGCCGTCGCCCACGCCGTCGGAGCCGAGCACGTGGAAGTAGGCTTCGATGCGGACGACTTCTGGCGGACGCTGCCAGCGGTGGCCGCGTGCATGGACGATCCGGCTTGCGACTACGCGACCCTGCCGTCCTACAAGTTGGCGGCGACGGCGCGTCAGGCCGGGCTCAAGGTTGTACTCACCGGCGAGGGCGGCGATGAGCTGTTCGGCGGCTACGGGCGCTACCGGCGGGCGCTGCGGCCGCGGCTGTTGGGCGGCCGGCCGATGCGGGCCCGCGGTGCGCTGGACGGCCTGAACCTGCTGCGCGACGGCGCCGGTTGGCGTCGGGGAACGGCTCCCGTGGCGGGGGTGGCGGGGAACGGCCGCTCGGCGCTGCAGGCGTTGGAGGCCGCAGACTGCGCCGACTGGCTGCCCAACGACCTGCTGACGAAGCTGGACCGGTGCCTGATGGCCCATGGTGTGGAGGGGCGGGTGCCCTTCATCGATCCCGTCCTGGCGGCGTTCGCCTTCCGCCTGCCCGACCATCTGAAGGTGGCGCGCGGCCTGGGCAAGTGGCTGCTGCGCCAGTGGCTCGCCACGAGCCTGCCGGAGGCGCGGCCCTTCGACCGCAAGCAAGGGTTCACGGTGCCGGTGGCGGAATGGATCGCCCATCGGGGGAGGCAGCTCGGCCCGCTGGTGGCGGCGCAGCCGGGCGTCGCGGAGATCTGCCATCCGGCCGCCGTCGAGACCCTCTTCCGCCACGCCGATAGCCGCGGCGCCGGCCAGGCCGCCTGGCACCTGCTGTTCTTCGCCCTTTGGCACTCCTGTCACGTGCTGGGCCAGCAGCCATCGGAGGACGCCCTCGAAACGCTCGCCGCCGCGGCCTAGGTCGACCACGGATGGAGAGCTTTGTCACCGATGACGGCGAACGGATCTTCGTCCGGGCCACGGGCGACGGTCCACCCATGGTGTTGTTGCACGAGTGGGCGTCCAGCCACGCGGTCTGGGAACCGCTGGCCCGAGGACTGAGCCGCCGGTTCACCGTGCATCGGTGGGACGCCCGTGGACACGGGGGGCGTCCGCCCAGTGGTCGGGAACCGCCGACGGTGGGGCGTATGGCGCGGGACCTGCTGGCGCTGATGGACGCCTATGCCTTGGATCGGCCGGTGGTGGTCGCCCATTCCATGGGCGCGCTGACGCTGTGGGAGTTCATCGGCCGGTTCGGCTGCGACCGGCTGGGCCCTCTGGTCATCATCGACCAGTCACCCCGTATCGTCACCAACGACGCGTGGGACCTGGGCATCTACGGCGACTGGCCGGCGGAGCGGGACGCCGCCTTCGTCCAGGCCATGCGCCGCGATTTCGCCGATACGGTGGTAAAGCTGGTGGCCTATGGCCGCAACCAGCGGGCCCGCGAGCGCTACGAGGCCGGGTCAAAGGGGTTTGAGCGCCTGCGCCGGGCGCTGGCGGCGCTGGATTCGGAACCCCTAGTCGCCATCTGGGAGAGCCTCGCCGCGGCCGACTTTCGGCCTGTGCTGCACCGGATCAGCGTGCCGACGCTGCTGGTCTACGCCTCGGACAGCAACTACTACGGCGTGGAAACGGGCCTGTTCGTGCGCCGGTCGATCCCGGCGGCCAAATTGCTGATCTACGACGGCGCCGACCATTCGCCGCATCTGGCGCGACCGGAGCGGTTCGTGGCCGATGTGCTGGAGTTTTGTGGGTACGGCGTCGCGGGCGAGTGAGCCGACGGCTCACCGTTACACCTAGAGCGGGTTCAAGGAACACGGAATCGGTGGGAAGGGGATTCCCAAAGGGCGTGACACATGATTCTGTATCCCGAGGCGGTTTGGGAGGCAGATATGGCACGTGCGTATGGTTTGGACCTTCGAC